>Ga0187893_10000061_pt1 | contig 229450 bp, 198 predicted proteins | sample MA1701074metaG_FD_139574 | JGI IMG/M metagenome (GOLD analysis project Ga0187893, IMG submission 139574) | White microbial mat communities from a basaltic lava cave in the Kipuka Kanohina Cave System on the Island of Hawaii, USA - MA170107-4 metaG ...
CCCCGTCCCCTTCCCCTTCCCCTTCCCCCGCCCCCCCCCCCGCTCCCCTCCCCCCCGCCCGCGCCGCCTGGTGGGAGCCGGCCGCGCTCGCCGCCCTCGCCGCCGCGACCACCGCCGTCTACTTCCTCGCCCCCGACCCCCTCGGCGGCCCGCTCGCGCTCGGCCTCGGCGTGGTCGGGGTCGCGAGCGGCTCCGTCGCCTGGCTGAAGGGCCATCGCGCGACCGCCGGCCTTGCCGCCGTCGTCGGCCTCGCCGCCGTCTTCGGCGCCTACGGGCGCGGTCTCGGGCCGGCGGCGCCGGCGCCGTCGCCATCCCCGCCGTCCGGCCCGGCCGGCCCGGCCGCGGCGCTTCCGGGTCCCGCGGGCGCTCCGGGCGCCGTCGACGCGGAGGCCGAGGCCTCGGCCCTCTTCGAGCGCCTGCTCGTCTCGGAGCGCGACCTCCCGAGGGGCTATCGCGTGGAGGCCCAGCCGAAGAAGCTCTCGCGCAACCCGCTCGTCGCCAAGTCGCCCGAGGAGGTGCGCGAGGCCCTCGACTACCTCGACCGGAGCGGGCTCCGCTCGCTCAGCACGGCCGAGGTCCGCCGGGCCTACCTCGTCGGGATCGGCGAGACGCTCCTGCCCGCCTGCGCCGTCCTCGAGCTGACGGACGAGGCGGCGGCCCGCCGCGCCGAGGCCGCGGTCGACGTCGCGGGCGCCGACTCCCCCCGCTTCGTCCATCGCCGGGGCCGCCTGCTCGTCTACATCTGGCGGGACCCGAACCGGGCCGTCGAGGTCCAGCGCTTCCTCTTCGAGCACCTCGTCCGGGTCGTCGGCCGCCGGCTCGGGCTGCCCGACGCGGACCCGGGCGGGCTTCGCGCCTTCTACATCCCCGACGACTACGCCCCGCCCGGGTTCTCGGACCCGGGCGGCTACGCGTCGGTCTACGCCGGTTACGGGCTCGGCCGCCTGCTCGGCCAGGAGTGGGGCCTGCCGCTCGGCGCGGCCGACGTCGAGCGCCTCTACTGGTGCCGGTTCGGCGAGTACGTGGAGGGCCAGGGCTACGCCGCCGTCGACTACGTCGTCGCCCGCGTCCCGGGCGACGGGCCCCGGGCGGCGCTCCTCGCCCGCTGGCGGCGCATGGGCGCGGAGCCGCTCGAGCGGGCGCCGTTCGCCGGCTTCGTCCTCCCGTCGCTCGCGCTCGACGACGTCGTCGCCGACCCGGAGCCGCTCGCCGCGCGCACGCGCGCGGCCGCCCGCGACCTTTTAGCCCGCCTGGCGGACCGCCTGGGCGTCGCCGTGCCGCCGCCGGCGCCGAGCCTCGAGCGGCTGGCGCTCGAGGCGGAGGAGCTGCCCGAGGGCACGAGATGGGCCGAGGCGCCGCTCTACGCGCCGAACCCGCGGCTCGCGCGCGACCCGGCGGACGTGCGCGTCCTGCTCGAGGCGCTCCGCTTCCAGAGCGAGGTCCCGGTCGACCTGGGGACGGTCGCGCCCGAGGACCTCCGCGGCGCCTTCCGCGGCCACGTCGACCCCGGAGCCGTGCTGGTGGCGATCCTCGAGGCGAAGGACGAGGCGCGGGCGCCGGCGCTCGAGGCGGCCCTGCGCCGGGCCCTCGAGGCGGCCGGGCCGCGCGACGACGAGCGGTCGCGGGTCCTGCGCTCGGGACCCTTCGTCGCCCTCCTCTGGCAGCGCGACCTCGCCGACAGCCCGCAGTGGCGCGAGTTCGGCCGGCTCGCGGGCCGCCTCCAGCTCGAGATGGGCGCGCGCTGAAAGAAGTCGGCCCCCGAGGGCGTCTCATCTTTTGCCATCGGCGATAAACGTGGTAGGATTCTCGCCGTAGCCGACCGTGGAGATTACGCGGCGTGGGCGTCGGCGGAGCAAGTTTTCCTGAAGGGCGAATCGACGCCGGAGCGGCGGCGGCCGAGCTGGCGGCGGCGGCCGGCGCCTCGGCGTGCGCCCGGCCGGTCGAGACGGCGCCCGAGCTCGGCCCCGAGCACCCGATCGACCAGGCGCTCGCCCGCGGGCTCGCCGACCTCTTCGAGAACCGGGGGCTCCTCCGGGCGCCGAACGTCGACGCCCGGCGCTCGGCGCGCGCGGCCGAGGCGGCCGTCCTCGCGCCGCTCGCGACCCCGCCCGGCGCGCGGCCCTTCGGGCGCACGGTCGTCTTCCGGCCGGGCCTCGGGAACGCCCACGCGTCTCCGGCGTTCCTCTTCCGCCTGGCCGCCCACGCCGAGCGGCTCGTCATCGCCCACGCGAACGGGCAGGCCGGCGAGGACCTCCGGCCCCGGCCGGCGACCGAGCTCGACGGCGTCCCGGTGCCGCCCGCGCTGCGCGGCCGGGTCTTCGTCTCGGGCGCGCCGGAGCGGCGCGCGATCCCGTGGGGCCAGGCGTCCGACCTCTTCGAGCGCCAGCTCCGCGCCCTCGACGGCTCCGAGGCGCTCGACGGCGCCGCGCTCGACGGGGCGCGGCTCGCGGTCGTCGCCCACGGCCAGGGCGGCCTCGACGCCGCCGAGACGCGCCGCCGGCTCGAGTCGAAGGGTCGCTACGAGGCGATCGGCCGCCTGGTGACGCTGAACGCCCCGTTCGGCGGCTCGCCGCTCGCCGACGACTCGGGCTTCGGCCTCCTCGCGCGGACGCTCGGCGGCGCCCTCCGCCCGGGCCGCGCCCCCGAGGCGATCCGGCACCTCGATCCCGAGTACGTCCGCCGCGCGTTCGGGCCGCGGGACCAGCGGTACGTCGACCTCGCCGTCTCGAGCTCCGTCAAGGGCGACGGCGACCGCAACGTCCGCCCCCTCATGAAGGCGCTCGCGACCGCCGCGCGCCTGAACCCCTTCGGCGACCCGAAGGGCGCGACCGACGGCGACGGCTTCGTCTCGACGGCGTCGCAGCGCTTCGGCCGCCGCGTCCTCGCCCTTCCCCGCGCCTACGACCACGCCGGCGTGGCCGAGGACCCGGCCGTGGTCGACGACATCGCCCGCGCCCTCGTCCGGCGCTGACCGGGTCTCCCGGCCCCCATCCGCGCCGACACTCGCCCGAGCCCCCTCGGGCTCTCTCCCGAGCGCTCTCGGGTACGTTGCCGGCCGGGGGTCGGCGTTGGCGCGCGCGCGCCGGAGCGGCGGCTCGGCCTCGTCGTAGCGGCCCCGGATGCGGCGGATCCGGCCGAGGTTCGAGAGCGTCCGCAGCCGGAGCCGCCACATCTCTTCGTCGTCGTCCCCGGGTTCGAGCCCGTCCATGATGGTCGCCGCCCCCTCGTAGAGGTCTTCGGCCTCGGCGAACCGACAGCGGTCCTCGTGGATGGCGGCGATGCTGCCGAGCACGTTGGCCGCCGTCGGGCGACTCAGGCCCGCAAGCGTCCTCGATCCGGCGCAGGGCGCGGCGAAAGCGCGTCAGCGCCGATCGGTCTTGCCCCGCGCGTGGTCGGCGACGGCTTCGTCGTTCAGCCGGCACGCTTCCTCGATCGGATCTCGGGGCGCGTTCTTCCTGCTCGCCGCCACGGTCTCGCCGCTCCGCAGGTCAGCGGACTCGAGCCGCCCCCGACGCGGGACGCCTCGCGACCGTCTGGTTGTGGTTCGAGCTCCCGCTGCAGCCCGAGCAGAGCTTGCCGGCCTTGACGCCGGTCTTCACTCGCAGGTTCCGGACCCCCGGCCGTCCTTCCGCCTTGACATCGGGCTCGAGTCTCACGACCGTTCCTCATTCCGCCTGTTCTCGACAATCCACGACGACAGGCCCACGGCGCAGAGGTCGGGCCAGGTGCCGGAGGGCCGTTGCGGCCCGCAGGGCGCGCGATTCCGCGACTCCGCGGCTTCGAGTTCGTCCGCACGCGGAGACAGGCGTCTGCCGGCGCCGACGGCGCGGGCGGGTTCGTTGCCGATCGCTCGTTCGCCCTCGCCGGCGGAGGCTGCGGCCGATCGTCGACCAGGGCCCGGCGTGATCCTCGTCCCCGCTCCGAACGGCGCCGTGATGCCCCCTCGACCGCAGGTGGAGGCCGACCCGACCGAGCATGCCACAAGTCATTTCGCTCGAGTAGTTTGGAGGTCTTTGTTTACCGGCCTACGACGCGAGGCGCCGGGCCGGTGCGGGTTAGCCCCGGTGCGCGAGCGGCGGCCCGTCCGGGCGCGCCTTGACGACGGCGGTGCGCCTGCAGGTGGAGTGAGGGGGCGGGCTCCTCTCCTTGCACCCGACCCGACCTGGTGCTACAAGAACACGAGAAGTGCCACCTTGTCACGAGTGAAGGGGCCGCCATGGAGCTGTCCATCCGCGAGGTGAGAAACGCGCTTCCCCACCTGGACCGGCTCCTCGAGGAGCACGGGGAGGTGATGGTCACGCGACGAGGGAAGCCGATCGCGCGGGTCCTCCCCATCGCCCGGAAGAGCCGGGTGCCCTCTCACCGGGCCCTGCGTCGTTCGATGCCCCGACTCGAGGTGGGGAGCGAGAAGCTGCTGCGCCGGGAGAGAGACGAGCGGTGACCCGCCTCGTCTACCTCGACACCAGCGCGCTCGCCAAGTGGTACCTGAACGAGAAGGGATCGGATGCAGTCGAGGCGTTTCTTCGGAAGCGGGCGCCGGTCGCCATCAGCACCCTGACGATCGTCGAGATGCGGTCCCTCCTCGGCCGCCGCCGCCGGGAGGGGAGCATCGACGCCGACGTCGAGATCCGCGTGGGGGCGACCCTCGAGGATGATCTCCGCGAGGGCCACCTCGTCCGGCACCGCGTCGAGGACCGGATGGTCGAGTCCGCCTCGGCGCTACTCGCCGCGCTCTCCGGCCACGCCTTGCGCACCCTCGACGCCCTGCACCTGGCCGTCGCCCGGGCGATCGGCGCCGAGGAGCTCGCCACGGCGGACCGCGTCATGGCGAGCGCGGCGCCGGCGCTGGGGCTGGCCGTCGCCCGCCTCGGGTGAAGCGGCACTCCGTCCCGGGTCGCCGTCTTGACGGACGGCGACCCAGGCGCTGAGCATCCGGACCCGCCGCCGACCCGCGGCCCGACCGGGCGACGCAGGTAGCCACGGAACCCGCGCAGTCCGACCGACCCATGATCCGGGCCGAGTCGCTCGTCAAGCGCTACGGCCCGTTCACCGCCGTCGACGGCGTCTCGTTCGCCGTCCCGCGCGGCCAGGTCGTGGCCTTCCCCGGCGCGGAGCGGGGCGGGCAAGACGACGACGCTCCGCATGCTCGCGGGGGTGCGTTCAGCCGCTAGCTGCTCGCGTGCGAGGCGGTCAGCGGTCCGTCCGAAGAGGTCCGGGCCGGGAAGCGAAGAGAATGGTCGCCACGAGCGGATGCCCCTCACGCTCAAGCAGCAGACAGCCGTGCCGCCTCGCGCGAACATGGCCCGGCAGCAACGCGCGTTCGACGAGGTCCGGGCCGAGGACAACGCCGAGCGCCCCCACGAGGCGATCGGGCAGCGACCGCCGGCGCCCGCTTACACTTGCTCGCCGCGACCGTACCCCGCGCGCACGCCTTCGATCGAGTACCCGGCAGCCCGCGCCCTCGTCCGGCGCTGACCGGGTCTCCCGGCCCCCATCCGCGCCGACACTCGCCCGAGCCCCCTCGGGCTTTCTCCCGAGCGCGCTTTCGGGTACGTTGCCGGCCGGGGGTCGCCGTGGCGCAGGGGAGAAGGGGCGCGCGCCGCCGCCCAAGGTGACGCGGCCCGAGGCGGCGAACGCGATCGCGCGGGAGCGGCTGTTGCGCGGATCGGTTCGGCGCGAGCGAGGGCGCGATCGGGCTCCGTCGTCTTCATGCACTTCGAGGGCGAGGGCGACCCGCTCGCCCTCGCGCGCGCCGTGCGGGCGGCCTGGGACACGCTCGGCAAAATGAGCCCGATTTCACGGATCCTTCAGGCGGCGGGCGGCCGCGCCGGCGGTAGGATGGGGCCCGCATGAAGGTCCTGGTCGTCGAGGACGAGCCGAAGCTCCGCCACTCGCTCGCGAAGGGGCTCCGCGAGGAAGGGTACGAGGTCGACGCGGCGGCGACCGGCGAGGAGGCGTTCTTCCTCGTCGGGTCGCGGATCTTCGACGTCGTGCTCCTCGACGTCATGCTGCCCGGGCGCTCGGGGTTCGAGGTCCTGGAGGCGCTCCGCCGCGCCCGCAACCCGACGCCCGTCATCTGCGTGACGGCGCGCGACGGCGTCGAGGACCGCGTCCGCGGCCTCGACCTCGGGGCGGACGACTACCTCGTGAAGCCGTTCGCCTTCGCCGAGCTGCTCGCCCGCATCCGCGCCCTGCTCCGGCGCGGGCGGGGCGCCGAGCCGCTCCGCCTCCACTTCGCCGACGTCGAGGTCGACCTCGTCACGCGGCGCGTGCGGCGCGCGGGCCGCGATGTCGACCTCACGGCGCGCGAGCTCGAGCTGCTCGAGTACCTGATCCGGAACCCGGGCCGGCCGCTCGCGCGCGAGGAGATCCTGCGCGACGTCTGGAAGGAGGAGCGCCGGCCGGAGCTCATGACGAACGTCGTCGACGTGACCGTCAAGTCGCTCAGGAAGAAGCTCGGCGAGGAGGTCGCGTCGCCCCGGAGCCTGATCCACACGGTCCGGGGCACGGGCTACGAGCTCCGCGCCCCGACCGCCGCGACCGGGACGGCGCCGGGCGCGGGCGGGGCCTCGCCGTGAGCCTCGCCCCGCGCACGAAGCTCGCCTTCTCGTTCGCGGCGGCGATGACGCTCGTCCTGGCGGCGTTCGCGGCGGCCGTGTACGTGGCCGTCGAGCGCGCGCTCGTCGAGGCGACGGACGACAAGCTAAGGTCGCGCATCGAGTCCGTCGAGCACGGCCTCGCCGTCGATGAAGAGGGGCGGCTCGGGCTCGCCGGGTCGGTCACGGAGGAGGAGCCGTTCTCCCCGCTGACGGAGGTCGTGAAGCTCCGCGACGGGGCCGTCGTCTACCACTCCGACGACCTCGAGGACGACACGCTCGCGCGCACCGGCAACCGCCGGCGCGACCTCCTCGAGTGGAAGCAGCCGCGCCCGACCTTCCTCGCGAGCGGCCACGAGGTCCGGCTCATGGCCGTGCGCGCGTCCTCCGGCGGCCAGGTCTACGAGGTGTGGATGGCGGAGTCGCTCGACCCCGTCCGCCACGAGCAGCGCGAGCTCGCCCGCGTCCTCGCCGTCCTCCTCCCGGCCGGCCTCGGGCTCGCGCTCGCGGGCGGGCGCTGGCTCGCGGGGCGCGCGATCCGCCCGATCGAGGAGGCGCTCGCCGCCTCGCGCCGCTTCACGGCCGACGCGTCGCACGAGCTGAGGACGCCGCTCGCCGCGCTCAGGACGGAGGTCGAGGTCGCGCTCCGCCGCGAGCGCGCGCCGGAGGAGTACCGGGCGACGCTCGCGAGCGTCCTCGAGGAGGCGGAGCGCCTCTCGGCGCTGTCGGCGCGGCTGCTCGACCTGGCGCGGGCCGACCGCCCGGGCGGGCTGCCGCTCGAGCGCGAGGCCGTGGCGCTCGACGCGCTCGCGCGCGACGTCTGCGAGCGCCTCCGGCCCGTCGCCTCCGAGCGCGGGGTCGCGCTCGCGGGGGCGGCGCCCGGCGAGCGCGCCGGCGCGACCGCGGTCGAGGACGGCTTCACCGTCGACGGCGACCGCGCGCGGCTCCGCGAGCTGCTCGAGAACCTCGTCGACAACGCCTTGAAGTACACGGGGGCGGGCGGCCGCGTCGACGTGCGCCTCGGGCGAGCGCGCGGCGCCATCGCCCTCGAGGTCGCCGACACGGGCGCCGGCATCGCGCCCGAGCACCTGCCGCACATCTTCGAGCGGTTCTACCGGGCCGACCCGGCGCGCGGCCGGGGCGGCGCCGGGCTCGGGCTCTCGATCGTCCGGGCGATCGTCGACGCCCACGGGGGCTCGGTCGACGTCGGGAGCGAGGTCGGCAAGGGCACGACGTTCACGGTCCATCTACCCGCATGGAGGGGCGAGACATGAGCACTTCGAGGTTCGTCGCCGCGCTCGCGGCGTCGGTCGCGCTCGCGGTGAGCGCCGGTGCGCTCGCGGAGGAGAAGGTGACGGTCACGTTCGACGACCTGCCGGAGGGGAAGGCGCCGGCGGGCTTCTCGTTCGGGCTCACGGGCAAGGGCGAGCCCGGGGCGTGGGTCGTCAGGGACAAGGCCCTGGCCCAGACCTCGACCGACAACACGGACTACCGCTTCCCGGTCGCGTTCTACGACGGCGGGTCGTGGAAGGACGTGACCGTGAGCGTCCGGTTCAAGGCGGTCTCCGGGGAGGTCGACCAGGCGGGCGGGCTCGTCCTCCGGGCGAAGGACGAGAACCACTACTACATCGTCCGGGCGAACGCCCTCGAGGACAACGTCCGGATCTACAAGGTCGTCGAGGGCCGGCGCAAGCAGTTCTCCGGGAAGAACCTCGAGGTGACCCCGGGCGAGTGGCACACGCTCGAGGCGACCGCCGAGGGCAACCGCTTCACCGTCCGGTTCGACGGCGAGCGGGTCATCGAGGCGACCGACGACACGTTCAAGGACGCCGGCAAGGTGGGCCTCTGGACGAAGGCCGACTCGGTGACGCTCTTCGACGACCTGACGATCGAGACGAAGGACGGGAAGGCCACGCTGAGATGACGAAGGCGGGCCTCTACACCCGGGCGAGGGCTGTCGCGCTCGCCGTCGCCATCGCCGCCGCCGCCGCCGCCGCTGGCTGCGGCGACGGCGACGCCGCCGGCGGCGGGCCCGTCGTCATCTACGTCTCCGTCGACCGCGAGTTCGCCGAGCCCGTGCTCGCCGACCTCGGGCGCGAGCTCGGCCTCGACGTCCGCGCGAAGTACGACACCGAGGAGACGAAGTCGACCGGGCTCCTGAACGAGCTCGTCGCCCTGCGCGAGCGCCCGAAGGCGGACCTCTTCTGGTGCGGCGACACGGCGCGCGCCGAGCTGCTGCGCTCGAGGGGCGTCGTCGAGCCGTGGCGGCCGGTCTCGCTCCGCGGGCGCGTCCTCCTCGTCCACACGAGGCGCCTGCCGGACGAGGCGGCCTGGCCGCGCTCGGTCGAGGCGCTCGCGGACCCCCGCTTCCGCGGCACGGGGGCGATGGCGAGCCCGGTCTTCGGGACGATGTCGGTCCACGCGGCCGCCCTCTTCGCGCGCTGGGGCGACGAGCGGGCGCGCGCCTTCTTCGAGGCGGTCAAGGCGAACGGGACGCGCATCCTCGGCTCGAACGGCGACGTCCGGCGCGCCGTCGCCACGGGGGAGGCGGCCTTCGGGCTCCTCGACACGGACGACGCCGAGACGGCGGCGAAGGACGGCGCCCCGGTCGCCCTCGTCTGGCCCGACCAGGGGGAGGGCGGGATGGGCGTCCTCCTCATCCCGAACGCCGTGGCGATCGTCCGGGGCGGCCCGCACCCCGAGGCGGCGCGGCGGGCGGCCGACGCGCTCGTGCGGCCCGCCGTCGCGGCCCGGCTCGCGGCGGCGGGCGCGGGCCTCCCGGGGCCGCCGCCCGGGGTCCGGGCGATGGAGGTCGACGTCTTGGTCCTCGCCCGCAAGCTCGACGAGACGCGCGAGCTCCTGCGCGCCTTCGCGGCGACGCCCTGATCGGCCGTGCGCCCGGCCGCCCGCGCCCTCGCCTGGATCGCGCTCCTCTCCCTCACCGCCCTCCCGGTCCTCGCCCTCGCGCCGGCGCCCCTGCCGGACGCGCGGGCCCCGGCCGAGGCCGGCGCGAGCCCGGCCGCCCTCCTCGCCCGCACGCTCGCGGTGGGCGCGGGCGCGGCGGCGCTGGCGACCGTCCTCGGCGCCCCCGCCGGGTTCCTGCTCGGCCGCACGGATGTGCCGCTCCGGGGCGCGTTCCGCGTCGCCTTCGCCGTCCCGCTCGTCGTGCCGCCGCTGATCCTCGCCGTCGCCTTCGAGGCGCACCTGCCGCGCGGGGCGACCGGGGCGGCCCTCGTCCTCGGCCTCTGGCTCTTCCCGCTGCTCGCGTTCGCGACGGAGGCGGTCGCGAGGCGCGCCGACCCGGGCGTCGAGGAGGCGGCCCGGCTCCTCGAGCCCTCGCGGGCGGCGGTCTTCCGGCGGGTGACCCTGCCGCTCGCGGCCCCGGGGATCGCCGCCGCGGCGCTCCTCGCCTTCGCCCTCGCGATCGGCGACCTCGGGGTGCCGGTCGCCCTCGGCGCGCGCGTCCACGCGAGCGAGGTCTTCGTCGACTTCGCCGGCGCCCACGACCCGGGCGCCGCGGCGAGGAGGTGCGGGCCGCTCATCCTGCTCGCGGTCGCCGCGGCGCTCGGCGCGCACCGCCTGTGGGGCCGGCGCGCGGCGGCGGCGATCGGCGCGCGGGGCGAGCGGCCGCCGCCCGCCGTCGCGCTCGGGCGCGCCGGGAGGGCGCTCGGGCTCGCCTGGCTCTCGGCGCTGGCGGCGGTCGGGGCGGTCGCGCCGGCGCTCGGGCTCCTCCGGCGGACGACGCCGGCCGTGCTCGCCTCGTCCGCCCGGCTGGCGCTCCCGGCGGCCGGCGAGAGCCTCGCCCTCGCCGCGGCCGGCGCGACCGCCGCCCTCGTCCTCGGCCTGCTCGTCGCGGCGGCGCGCCCGGTCCGGGCGCGCCTCGCACGCGGGCTCGAGGGGGCGGCGCTCGTCGCCCTCTTCGCCCTGCCGCCCGCGGCGGTCGGGATCGGGCTCCTCCGCGTCCTCGCCCTCCTTCCGGCCCTCGACCGCGCCCACGACGCCGGCGCGCTCGCCGTCGCCGCCCTCGCGGGGCGGTTCGCGCCGCTCGCCGCCCTGCTCCTCGCCGCCTTGCGCGAGCGCCTCCCGCCCTCGCTCGAGGAGGCCGCCGCCCTCCTCGGCCACGGGTTCGCCTCGACGCTCGGCCGCGTGCTCGCCCCGCTGCTCGCGACCGGGATCGCGGTCGCCTGGCTCCTCGGCTTCGTCCTCGCCCTCGGCGAGCTCGGGGCGACGTTCCCCGTCCTCCCGGCCGGGCGCGAGACCCTCCCCGCGCGCGTCTTCTCGATCCACGCGAACGCGCCCGACGCGCGGGTCGCCGCCTCGTCGCTCCTCGTCTTCGCCGTCGCCGCCGCCGCGACGGCCGCGCTCCTCGCGGGCGCCCGGCTCCTCGCGAGGCGCCGGCCGTGATCCGCGTCCGCGGGCTCGAGGTCCGGCACGGGTCGACGGTCGCGGTCGCGGGGGTCGACCTCGAGGTCCTGGAGGGCGAGCGGCTCGCGCTCCTCGGCCCCTCGGGCTCCGGCAAGACCTCGCTCCTGCGCGCCGTCGCCGGCCTCGAGAGGCCCGCCGCCGGCGCCGTCCTGGCCGACCGGCCGCTCGCCCTCGTCTTCCAGGACCTCGCCCTCTTCCCGCACCTCGACGTCCGGGCGAACGTGGGCTTCGGGCTCCGCCGCCTCCCGCGGCGCGAGCGCGACGCGCGCGTCGCCGGGGCGCTCGCGACCGTGCGCCTGTCGGGCCTCGAGCGCCGCCGCCCGCACGAGCTCTCGGGCGGCGAGCAGCAGCGGGTCGCGCTCGCGCGGGCGCTCGCCGTGAGGCCGCGCACGCTCCTCCTCGACGAGCCCCTCGCCGCGCTCGACCCGGACCTCCGGGAGGCCCTCAGGGCCGAGGTCCGCCGCGTCCACGAGCAGGCCGGCGCCGCGACGATCGTCGTCACCCACGACCGGGACGACGCCTTCGCGCTCGCCGACCGGATCGCGATCCTGCGCGCCGGCCGGCTCGAGCAGGCGGGCCCCCCCGAGGAGGTCTACCGCCGCCCGGCGACCCGCTTCGTCGCGTCGTTCACGGGCGAGGCGGGCTTCCTCGACGCCGGCGACGGCGACGGCGCGCTCCTCGTCCTTCGCCCCGAGGACGTCCGCCTCGGCGACGGCCCGCTCGAGGGGCGGGTCCTCTCGTGCGCCTTCGCCCGCGGCGCCTTCCGCTACGAGGTCGAGCACCGCGGTGCGACCCTCCCCGCCCGCGACGCGCGCCGCTTCGAGGTCGGCGGCCTCGTCCGCCTCGCGCTCGCGCCGGACCGGCCGCGCGTGCCGGCCCGCCCGTCCTGAGCCATCCGCTCGCGTCCGCGCCTCCGTGAGCTCGTTTTCACAGACCCCTCACCCCCCGGGACCCGCCCCGCCGCGTATACGAGGGCGGGAGGGAAGACCGTCATGCGCGCTCGCCCGCCGACTCGCTCGTCGAGTCCGTCGAATCCGTCGCACCGCCTCGTCGCGGGCGGCGCCGGTCTCGCCGGCCTCTGCGCCGGGCTCGCGCTCGGGATGCTCGGGCCCGGCGGGGGTGCGCCCGCGACCGCGCGGGTCGCCGCCGCACCCCCGCCCGCCCCGCTCGTCGCGCCGCCGGGCAGCGCCGGCGACGCGCGGCCGGACGCGCGCTTCGACCCCGTCCCGGCGCGCCCGGCGGCCGGCCCGGAGGACGCGCCGCGGCCGGGTCGCCCGCGACTCCTCTTCCCGGGCGGCGCGCCGCGCGCGGGGGAGCCGGCGCCGCACGCGTCCGCCCTCGCGCCGGCCCCCGCGGGCCCGGCGGACGCCGGCGCCTCGACGCCCGAGGGGAGGCGCCGGCGCGCGCGCGAGCTCGAGGCGGAGGCGCAGCTCGCCCTCGAGCGCGGCGACGGTCCGGCGGCGCTCGACGCGCTGCGCGCGCTCGCCGCCCTCGGCGAGGAGGGCGACCCGACGGCGATCGACCTCGTCAAGCGCCTTTCGGCCGCGGTCCGCGCCGGCCGGAAGATCGGGGTGACTTCCTACGACCTCTACCGGGCGCTCCAGTCGGACGAGCTCGTCCCGCTCCTCGAGCGCGCCCTCGAAGACCCCACGTCCGACCCGCGCTTCCGCGCGAACGCGGTCGACCACCTCGCCTTCTCGCGCAACGCGGACACCCTCCCCTTCATCCTCTCGCTCGTCGAGCAGGAGCGCGACCCGGCGGTGCTCGACCAGATGCTCGGGTACCTCGACGAGCAGTCCGACCCGGCCGTCGCCGCGACGCTCGCGCGCGCGCTCGGCGCGCGGGCGACGCCCGGGGAGCGCCTCTCGATCGTCCAGGCGCTCGGGCGCCTGGGCGGCGACGACGCCGCCGCGGCGCTCGAGCGCGCGGCGGCCGCGGACCCGAGCCCCGACGTGCGCGCGGCCGCCCAGGTCGAGCTCGTCGCCCAGCGCCCGCCCGTGACCGGCTACCTGCTGAGCGACGTCGTCGCCGGCTCGCAGGCGGCCGCCGCCGGCCTCCGGCCGGGCGACGTCCTCCTCGCATACAACGGCGTGGCGATGACGCCCGAGGTCTCGCTCGGGGCCGAGCGCGACCGCGTCCCGCGGGACGCGACGGTCCGAGCCACGATCTGGCGGGGCGGGCGGACGTTCGACATCGCCCTCCGCGCCGGCCAGATCGGCGTCAACGGCCGGGCGGTGACGGCGCGCTGAGGCGCCCCGGCGGGGGCCGCCGCCTCTCGCGTCCCGCTCCGCGATCACCCCACCTTCTTCAGGACCACGTAGCCGCCGCTCGGGATGTCGAGCGGCGTGCTCCCGCCGCCGCCGCCGAAGGTGCCGCCGCCGTTCCCGAAGTTCGAGCCGCCGAAGGCCGCGCCGTCGCTGTTGAGGACCTCCTTCCACTGCCCGGGGGGGAGCGGGATGCGGTAGCCGCCGAGGTTCCGCCGGTTGAGCGACCCGACGACGACGAACTCCTCGCCCGCCTTCCGCCGCGCGAAGGCCAGGACCGAGTCGTCGTTGTGCGTGTAGACGCGGGCGACCTCGGCGTCGGCGTCGAAGGCCGGGCTCGACTTCCTCAGCGCGAGCGCCTCCTTGTAGAACTCGAACGTCCTCTTGCGCGCGATCGCGAGCTCGGCCCTCTCGCGCTCGGCGGGCGGGAGGCGCGAGAGGTCGCGGTTCGGGTCGGCGGCCTCCCAGTCCCAGCCGAGGTCCCAGGTCGCGGGGTTGCCCCACTTGAACTCGTTCTTCGCCATCGACTCGTCGCCCATGAAGAAGATGGGGACGCCCGGCGACGCGAGCCCCATCCCGGCGGTGAAGCGGGCGAGGTCGCGGGCGTACGGCGGCGGCAGGAGCGTCGGGCTGTCGCCGTCGGCGACGTCGACCGTCCGCTGGGCGTTGCCGACCTCGTCGTGGTTCGAGATGACCGTGAGCGCGTTCCGCCAGCCGGTCAGCCCGCGCGGGCCCGTGAGCGTGCCCATGAACGCGTCCACGTCCTCCGCCAGCCGCGCGCCGCCGCCTGGACGAGGCCCGGGCGGAAGGGCGCCGTGTCGTTCACGAGCCGGTGCTGGAACTCGGTGTACCGTTGGGCGTCGAACCCGGCGCCGCCCGCCCCGCCCGGCCCGGCGGGCGTCGTGATCGCCGGGTCGTAGTCGAACTGCTCGGCGACGCGACCGTCCTCGACGTCGTCTCGTGGCTGAAGCGGCCGGCCGCGCTCCGCGACCTCCGCGCCCACACGGACTCCTTCGGCGCGGCCTTCGGGGCGGCGGACGTCGCCGCCCTCACGGCGGCCTGCGGCGGGCAGCCCTGGAGCTGGGCGCGCGAGGGCGACCGCCTCGTCCCCTCGCTCGCGCCGAGCCGCGGCAAGCTCGACTTCCCGATCCTCCGCTCGCTCTACGAGAACCGCGCCCTCCCCGAGGGCGGCGCGTTCTACTACCACACGGGCTGCGACTCGATCTCGCCCGCGCACCACGGCGACCGCCCTACGACCACCCGGAGTACGGCTACTGGCAGGGCGCGGCGGGCCTGCTCTTCTACGCGAACGGCCTCGCCCTCGTCGGCCGCGCCAAGGTCTTCTACGACGCGCCGCGCGGCTTCCACGAGGTCCTCGCCGCGGGCGGCACCTTCGGCGAGGCCTGGGCGCGGTACTTCGACGTCGAGTAGCAGGCGAAGACGGCCGACGAGGTGGGCGGCGGGATCGGCCGCAAGCGCGCCTACTTCTGGAGCGCGATCGGGGACTGGACGCTCAGGCTGAGTCCCGGGCCGGCGGCGCCGGGCGTCGAGCTCTTCTGACGATTCGGGGCGTGGGGGGAGGCGTGGACCCGGGAGAGTCCACCACGACGGGTGGCGGAAGGCAGCCGCCCGAGCGGAGCTCGCGGCGTCCCGGAGGATCGGAGGGACGAGGCGAGCGCTACCCGCGAGGACCGGCCTCACGCCGGTCCGAAGTCCGAGCGGCCGCGAGCGCCTCGTCGAGGCCGAGGGCCCGCCCGGACCGGAGGGCGGCCTCGAACGCGCGCGCCCGGCTCTCGGCGAAGGCATTGCCCGCCGCTCTCGTCTCGCCGAGCTCGAGGAGCGCGAACCCGAGGCTCCGGAGCGAGGCGGCGACGCCGCGGAGGTCCCCGAGACGGCGGTGGATCTCGAGGCTCCGCTCGTGCAGCCCGCGTGCCCGCCGGAATCGGCCGCGGTCCCACGCGAGGACGCCGAGGTTCCCGAGCACCGCGGCCTCGAAGCGCTCCTGGCCGATGCGACGGGCGAGCCCGAGGGCCTCCTCGAGGAGCTCGCGCGCCCATCGGTCCCGACCGAGGCGGCGGGCGACGATCCCGAGGTTCGCGAGCGCGCGCGCAACCCCGCGGGCATCGCCCGCCGCCCGCGAGACGGCGAGGCTCTCCTCGAGGCGCCGGCGCGCCTCGCCGGCGTCGCCCGACCACCTCGCGACGACGCCGAGGGCGTTCAGGGCCGCAGCGATGCCGCGCCCGTCGCGCAGCTCCCGGGCGAGGGCCAGGCTCTCCTCGAGGTGCGCGCGGGCGGCCTCGAGGTCGCCCTCCCGCCACGCGAGCGCGCCGGCCGCGTGGAGGGCGGGGGCGCGCGCCGCCTTGGGGGCCGACGCGCGGCCGAGGAGGCGGCCGAGCCGGCGCCGGCCCTCCCCGCCGTCGCCGCGGGCCTCGAAGTAGACGAGCAGGGCCGCGGCGATCCGGAGCCCCGTGGCGGCGGCGGCCGCGGTCGGGCTCGCGGCGCACGCATCCAGGTCTCGTCGACCTCGAGACGCTCGAGAGAGACGGGACCGCGGGCTATGTACTCGGCGACGGCCTCGAGGGCCAGGCGGTCCGCGCCGTCGATCTCGTGGCCGACGTGCGCGTGGAACCCCGAGTGCGTCGATGAGAGCAGGTTCTCGACCAGGTCCTCCTGGATCGCTCCCTCGCGAAGCAGGGTGGCAAGGGACAAGTTCGGGTCGGCGAGCAAGGGGAAGGGGGCCGGGGGGGAGGGCGCGGGAGGATGGGGTGGCCGGTGCGAGGGCGCAGTGGGGGCTCACCACCTTGTCCATGCGCGCTCCTTCGGCTTGTCGCGCGTGATGGTATCCCTGGACTGGATCGCCGAGCCGAACGACGTCGGGCCTCAAGCGCGGCACACACCGACGCGGACGCCCCGGGGGCGGCGGCGGCGGCGGGGACTGACGGAGGCAGCCTCAGCCCGACGGCGCGCCGGCCCGGCTGCCTCGCGGCGCTCAAGCTCGCCGGCAACCTCGGCCACGTCCAGCCCCACCTCCACATGATCGTGACCGCCGGGGCGTTCTCCCTCGACGGCACCCGGTTCCATCGGCTCCCGGAGCGCTTCCTCCAGCCCCTCGAGGAGTTCGTCCGCTTCCGGGTGCTCGAGCGGATGCGGTCCCGCGGCATCTTGAGCGAGGACCGACGCCGCATGCTCGCGGGATGACGCCACTCGGGCTTCTCGGTCTTGGTGGGCCGGACCCATCGCGGCCGGAGACAAGGAACGCCTGGAGCGCCTGGCCCGGTACGTCCGGCGCTTCCACCTCGCCGAGTCGAGGGTGATCTACGACGAGGCCGCCCGCCGCCGATCTCGGGCTTTCGCCCGACCCGGGTTCCGGGTACAGTCCCGGCCGAGGAGAAGGCCGTGGCGCAGGGCGAGGAAAGGCGCGCGCCGCCGCCCAAGGTGACGCGGCCCGAGGCGGCGAACGCGATCGCGCGGGAGCGGCTGTTCGCGCGGCTCGACGAGGCGCGCGGGCGCGCGATCGTCTGGATCGGCGCGCCGGCGGGCTTCGGGAAGACGACCCTCGCCGCGACCTACCTCGAGGCGCGCCGCCTGCCCGCGATCTGGTACGCCGTCGACCGGCGCGACGACGACGCGGCCGGCTTCTTCCACTACTTCGGCCTCGCCGTCGAGCGCGCCTTCCCCGAGGCGCCCCGGGAGCTGCCGCGCCCGATCCCCGAGGCGCTCGGCTCTCTCGCGGTCTTCGCGCGCCGCTACTTCGAGGCGCTCTTCGAGACGCTTCCCCGGCCGTGCCTCCTCGTCCTCGAGGACTTCCACGAGACGGCCGAGGGCTCGCCCGTCCACGAGGTCCTGCGCGAGGCCTCGGCGGAGCTGCAAGGCGGCGTGACCCTCATCGTCCTCAGCCGGCGCGACGTGCCGGCGGCGCTCGCCCGGACGCGCGCGGGCGGGAGGATCGCCGTCCTCGACGAGGCCGACCTCCGGTTCACCCGCGCGGAGACGGCGAAGGTCGTCCGCCGGGTCTTGAAGGGGGCGCGGCCGCGCGGGCCCTCGATCGGGGAGGCCGCCGCCGCCATCCACGAGACGACGGGCGGCTGGGCGGCCGGCGTCGTCCTGCTCGTCGAGCGGGTCCGCGAGACGGGCCGGCTGCCCGACCCGGGGACGCGCGCGACCGGCGACCCGGCGATCTTCGACTACTTCGCCTCCGAGGTGCTCGCGCGCCTCGACGCGCCCGAGCGCGACTTCCTCTTCCGCGTCGCCGTCGTGCCCTCCCCGACGGGGCCGCTCGCGGCCGCCGCGACGGGCGAGCCGCGGGCCGGCGACCTCCTCGACCGGTTCGCGCGGCACCACCTCTTCTTGCGATGCCACGGCGGGACGCCGCCGGCGTACGAGCTCGAGCCTCTCTTCCGCGCCTTCCTGGTCAACCGGGCGCGCCGGCGCTTCACGGAGACGGAGTGGGCGGAGCTCCACCGTCGGGCCAGCCTTGCGCTCGTCGAGCACGGCCGCCCCGAGGAGGCACTCGACCTGGCGCGCGAGGGCGCGGCGTTCGATCTGCTCGCCGACCTCCTCGAGAAGCTGGCGCCGGAGCTGGTCGCACAGGCGCGCCACGCCACGCTCGAGGGCTGGCTGGCGCGCCTGCCGGAGGACCGCGTCGCCGCCGACCCCTGGCTCCTCTACTGGCGCGGGATCTGCGCCCTCGCGGGCGAGCCGCACGCGGCGCTCCCGCTCCTCGAGCGCGCGATCGACGGCTTCCGGGCGCGCGGCGACGCCGCCGGCGCCTACACCGCGTGGTGCGACTCGGTCGCCGTCGTCTACCTCGCCGGGCGGAGCTTCCGCCGGTTCGACGAGCGGCTCGCGGCGCTCGAGGCGCTGCGCCGGGATCTCCCCGACGTGCCCGCCGCCCTCGCGCCGGCCGTCGATGCGCTCCGCTTCTTCGGCCTCATCTTCCGCCGCCCCGCCGGCGCGGAGATCGAGAGGTGGCAGGACCGGGCGGCGAGGTTCGTCCTCGAGCCGGGCGGCGACGTCGCGAGGCGGACCGTGGTCGGCGCCTACTTCGCCCTCTTCGCCGCCCTTCAGAGGGGCGAGATCGCGAGGGCGGAGCAGTTCATCGACTCCCTGAGCGAGGAGGCGGGACGCGCCCTCCCGCTCTCCCGCATCGCCCTCCGCGGGAGCGAGGCCATGGTCGCGTGGCTGCGGGGGGACGACGACCGCGTCGCCCGGGCGGTCGCCGACGGGCTCGATGTCGCCGACCGGGCGGGGCTGCCGCGGATCCTGCCGTTCTTTCCGCGGGCCGGCGCCTTCCTCGTCGCGATCTGCCGCGGCGACCGGGACGCGGCGGGTCTGTTCGTCGAGGAGGCGGCGGTCCTGGGGCGGGCGCCGAACCTCGACGTCGCCGGCTTCTACCAGTTCATCGCCTCCTGGTGGGCCCTCGTGCGCGGGGACATCGCGGCCGCGGACCACCACTACCGGCGCATGCGGGCCCTGTCGAGCCGCCTCGGCAAGGTCGTGGTGCGGGCGGTCCACGCGCTCGGCGGCGCCCTGATCCGCTTCGAGGCGGGCGACCGCCGGGGCGCGCGGGCGCTGCTCGGCCGCCTTCTCCGCCTGGCGCGCCGGGACGGCGAGAAGCTCGCCGAGCACGCGCTGTGCGTGGCGGAGGCCGACTTCGACCTGCGCGAGCGGGGCGCGGAGGCGGCGCGCCCGGCGCTCGAGCGGGCATTCGCCCTGGGCCGCCAGCGCGGGTTCCTGCGCTTCCCGTGGTTCCGCCGCGACGCCGTCGCCCGGCTGTGCGCGGCCGCCCTCGACCTCGGGATCGAGGCCGCCCACGCCCGGAGCCTGATCGAGAAGAACGATCTGCGGCTCGACCCGAGAGGGCCCGATGTCGAGGCGTGGCCGTTCCCGGTCCGCATCTACACGCTGGGCGGCTTCCGGCTCGAGCGGCGCGGCCGCGCCGTCGACCTCCGGGGCAAGGCGCGGACGCGGCCCCTCGACCTCCTGAAGGCGCTGGTCGCGCTCGGAGGAGGCGAGCGCGTCCCGGCCGAGCGGCTCGCGGACGCGCTCTGGCCCGAGGCCGACGCCGCCGCCGCCCACCACGCGCTCGCGAACGTCGCCTATCGCCTGCGCGAGTGGCTCGATGAGCCCGACCTCATCGCGACCGACCAGGGCCAGATCGTCCTCGACCGTGGCCGTTGCTTCGTCGACGCGTGGGCGTTCGAGCGCGTCGCCGAGCGGCTCGACGGGCGACTCGCGGCCGCGACCGCCGCCGGCGGGGGCGACAGCGGGGGCGGCGGGGGCGAGGCCGAGGACGCCGAGGTCGCCCGCCTCGCCGGGCGCCTCTTCGCGCTCTACCGCGGGCCGTTCCTCCCGGAGGCCGAGCTTCAACCCTGGAGCGCCGGCGCGCGCGAGCGCCTGCGCGCCCGGTTCCGCGCCCTCGTCTCGCGGCTCGGCGCCGCCCTCGAGAAGGCGGGCCGCGCCCACGACGCCGCCGCCTGCTACGCCCGGGCGCTCGCGGCCGACGACGGCGCCGAGGCCTTCCACGCCGGCCTCGCGCGCTGCCGGCTCGCCGCCGGCCCGGGGGAGGAGGCGAGTCCACGACCGCGCTCCCCCGAGGCCCGCTCGTGACCGCGCCCAAGGTGACGCCGCCCGAGGCGGCGGGCGCCGTCCCGCGGGAGCGGCTGTTCGTCCGGCTCGACGAGGCGCGAAGGCGCCCGATCGTCTGGATCGCCGCCCCGGCCGGCTTCGGCAAGACGGTCCTCGCCGCGAGCTACATCGCGGCGCGCGGGCTCGGGGCCGTCTGGTACGCCGTCGACCGCCACGACGACGACCCGGCCGGCTTCTTTCACTACTTCGGGCTCGCCGTCGAGGCCGCCTTCCCCGAGGCGGCCCGGGCGCTGCCGCGCCTCCTCCCGGAAGCGGTCGGGTCCCTGCCGCTCTTCGCCCGCCGCTACTTCGAGGCGCTCTTCGCGCGGCTTCCCCGGCCCTCCGTCATCGTCGTCGAGGATTTCCAGGAGGCGGCCGAGGGCTCGCCGGTTCACGAGGTGCTGCGCGAGGCGTCCTCCGAGCTGCCGGGCGGCGTGAACCTCGTCGTCCTCAGCCGGCGCGACGTACCGCCGGCGCTCGCCCGGGCGCGCGCCGGAGGGCGGGTCGCCGTCCTCGGCGAGGCCGACCTGCGCTTCTCGCGCGACGAGACGGCGAGGATCGTCCGCCGCGCGTTGAAGGGGACCGTGCCGCGCGGCGTCGGGCGCGACGCGGCCGCCGCCGCAATCCACGAGACGACGGACGGCTGGGCGGCCGGCGTCGTCCTGCTCGTCGAGCGGGTCCGCGAGACGGGGCGGCTGCCCGGCCCGGACCTGCGCGCGACGGGTGATCCGGCGATCTTCGATTACTTCGCGTCCGAGGTGCTCGCGCGCCTCGACGCCCGGACCCGGGACTTCCTCCTCCGCGCGGCGGTCCTGCCGTCCCCGACCGCGTCGCTCGCCGCGGCCGCCACGGGCGAGCGGCGCGCGGCCGACGTGCTCGATGACCTCGCCCGCCACAACTTCTTCACGCGCTGCCACGGCGGTTCGCCGCCGGCCTACGAGCTCCACCCGCTGTTCCGCACCTTCCTCGTCGCCGAGGCGCGGCGCCGCCTCCGGCGACCGGCCTGGGCGGTCCTGCACCGCCGCGCCGCGGCGGCGCTCGTCGAGCACGGCCGCGCCGAGGAGGCGCTCGACCTCGCCTTCGAGGGCGGCGCCCTCGACCTCGCCGCCGACCTCATCCGGCGGCTCGCCCCGGAACTGCTCGCCCAGGCGCGCCACGCCACCCTCGAGGGCTGGCTCGCGCGGCTGCCCGAGGAGCGCTTCGCCGCCGATCCCTGGCTCCTTTACTGGCGCGGGGTCTGCGCCCTCGTCCGCGATCCTCAGGCGGCGCTCGCGCCGCTCGACCGCGCGATCGACGGCTTCGGCGCCCGCGGCGACGCCATCGGCGCGTACACCGCCTGGTGCGACTCGGTCGCCGCGATCTACCTCGCCGGGCGGAGCTACCGCCGGTTCGACGGGCGGCTCGCCGTCCTCGAGGCCCTGACGCGGAGCCTTCCGGAGGTGCCGGCGCCCGCGCTCGCGCTCCAGGTGGGCGCCCTGCGTTTCCTGATCCTCATCTACCGGCGGCCGGGCGACCCCGAGATCGAGTGGTGGCGGGAGCGGGCGGCGCGGTTCGTCCTCGGGCCCGACGGGGACCTGGCGAAGCGCACGCTCGTCGGCGGCTTCCTCGCCCTCTACACGGCCTTCCAGCGCGGCGAAACGGCGCGCGCAGAGCAGCTCCTCGACGGGCTGCTGGAGGAGGCGGGGCGGGCGATGCCGATCTCCCGCATCACGCTGCGGGCGAGCGAGGCCACGATCGCCTGGCTGCGCGGGGACGACGGGCGCGTCGGTCGGGCCGTGGCCGAAGGGCACGCGGTGGCGGAGCGCGCGGGCCTGCCGCCGACCCTGCCGTTCTTCCTCGACGCGGCCGCGAGCCACCTGGCGATCTGCCGCGGCGACCGGGCCGCGACGGCGCGGTTCCTTGAGGAGACGGCGGCCGCCGGCGCGGTGCGGAACCTCGAGCTCCAGAGCTACTGGCACCTCATCGCGGCCTGGTCGGCCCTCGACCGGGACGACCGCGCCGTGGACCGAGGCCCTCGCGACCTACGAGCGCTGCCGCCTCGCGCTCGCGGCCGCGATGCGCGTCGAACCGTCCCCGGCCACGGTCGCCCTCCGCGACCGGTCGGTCGAGGGGCCGAAACCGAGCGCGCCCCTCCTGCCCTAAGTCGCCGCTCCGGGGCGGCTTGGAGCCTTCTTTCGGCTGTGACCCGGTTGTGATCGACTGCATCGCACGCTCCACGTCGCCCCCGACGGATTCCTTAGGGATTCGCGGTCACGACCCCGGCATCTTCGCGGCAGCCGGAGTAGCAGGAGGAAGGAATCATGCGAGCACCGACCGCGCGCGTTCTCGCGCTCGTCGTCACCGCACTCGTGACCGCGATCTCCATCGCCGGGACGGCCGCCGACGCATCCGATGGGAACGTCTTCGGGCCCGTCACCCACACCCTGACGAAGAAGGGGAGCGAGCGCTTCCGGGACGCCTTCGAGGCGGACCCGGCGGCGGAGCTCTTCCTCCGGATCCGGATCGAGGTGCCGGCGGCGACGGAGCGGGACGGAGAAGGCCACGGCGACGGTGACGACGACGACGACGGGGACGACCACGACCACGACCACGACGACGACGACGACGACGAGGGCGGAGCCGGCGACGATGGGAGTCCCGGAAAGAAGGGCTGGGTCCGGATCCGCCTCGACGGCAAGAAGCTCATCCGCATCCGCGACCTCGCCGCGCGCGCCGATCCGATCGTCGTGCCGCTTCCCGGCCCGCTCGAGCCCCGCAACGTCCTCGAGACGCGCATGAACGGTCGCCGCGGGACGTCGGTGACGCTCGAGGTCTTCGCGGCCGGCGGGCCGCCGCCGAACCAGGCGCCGGCGGCCGACGCCGGACCGGACCAGGCCGTCGACATCACGGGCGCGGACTGCGAGGAGAGCGTCACGCTCGATGGGTCGGCTTCGAGCGATGTCGATGGCATCATCGCCGGCTATCGCTGGACCCTCGGCGGGACCGAGCTGGCCTCGGGCGCGACGCCTATCGCGGTCGTGCCGCTACCGGCGGGCGTGCACACGATCGTCCTCGAGGTCACCGACGACCGCGGCGCGACGGCGACCGACAGCCTGGTCGTGACGGTGCGCGACGTGACCGCGCCCGCGATCGCGTGTCCCGGAGACATCGTCGCGACGGGGGACCCCGCCCTCGGCGGCGCGATCGTCCACTACCCGGATCCGACGGCGAGCGACGCTTGCCCGGGCCCCGTCCCGGTCGCGCGGACGGCGGGCCCGGCGAGCGGGTCGCTCTTTCCACCCGGGACGACGACCGTCACCTTCGCGGCGTCGGACGCCGCCGGGAACGCCGCGACCTGCAGCTTCGACGTGACCGTCGACCTGCCCTCGGTCGGGGACGTCTTCATCACGGCGATCACCCCGGCGAACGCATCCTTCGGGGACATCGTCGAGGTCCGGGGCGGCGGCTTCGGCGTCGACCCGGCGCTCGTCACCGTCGTCTTCTCGTTCACGGCGAGCGACGGGACGGGGCTCGCGATCGAGCAGCCCGCGCTCTCCGCCTCGGGGACGAGCCTGCGCGTCGCGATCCCGCTCGCGCCGCCCCAGCCGCTCCTCGACCAGGCGGCCATGCAGGATCCGCCGCTCGTCGCTTCCGGGACGACGAACCTCGTCCGGGTCACGGCGCCGCTCGGGACGTCGGGTCCCTTCCCCTACCGCGTGGGCGACCTCCCGTGGGACCCGACCCCCGGGACGGCCGGGAACGAAGCCGTCGTCGCCCTCGACGACCTGACCGAGCTCCTCGACCGCTTCGAGGCGAAGATCGAGCCCTGGTTCGTCCAGTCCGGGGCCCTCGACGCGGCGGCGACCCAGGAGATCGTCGACGCCATCGCCGCGATCCGGGACGCGGTCGCCCTCGCGCGCGCCGACATCCTCGCCCGCGACCCGACCGCCCTCCACGTGGCCGACCTGCTCTTCGCCTCCGACCTCTACGACGTCGAGGTCCGCGCCCGGCTCCTCCGGGCGATCGCGGCCCTCTCGGGATCGCCGATCGGCGAGATCCTCTGCGAGAAGGAGGAGCTGAACGAGGTCCTCCGCGAGATCATCGCGGTCCTCGAGGTGGTCGAGACCGTGGTCGACGTCATCGTCACGACCGTGACCGCCGCCTGCGCGGTGACGACGATCGCGGCGATCTTCTCCCTCGGGCTCGCATCGCCGCTCGCGGCCATCGTCTGCGGCGGCGCGGCCGTGATCGCGATCGAGGTCCTCCGGACGATCGACAGCATCCTGGAGGCGTCGATCACGGCCTTGTCGGCGATCGCCAACTCCGCGCCGACGACGCCCATCCCCGGGACCTACGAGGCGCGGTTCACCCATCGATTGTGGAACGGCGAGCCGGATTTCCTCTACGTCGCGGGGACGCCGGTCGACGTGCGGTCCTTCAGCGACTTCGACAAGCCCCAGTGCCGGCCCTCGGGCTGCGACGTGAGCTTCACGGTCGACGTCTTCGAGATCCCGGTCCCGGTCTCCCTCACGATCCCGTACCGGATCGCCACCGACCAGCTCATGGAGAGCCGCGTCACGTTCCCGGCGCCGGTCGGCTTCGAGGAGGTCGCAACAACGGCGGAGGGCCTGTCGCGGTTCCGTCCGCTCGACGTCGGCGCCGGCATCGAGCGGGGGAGCTACCCCGTCGTGGTCGACGCGGACTGCGGCCCCCACGGCGTGATCGGCGTGGAGACGCGGAGCTACCGCGTGATCGAGCGCCCCGTCCTCTCGGGCGCGGCGCCGATCGCCGCCCAGCTCGGCGACCCCTTCACGGCCTGCGCGACGCTCGTCCCCGAGCTCGCGTTCCGCGCCGCGGCGGCGGACTTCGGAGACGTGCGGACCACCGTGACGATGCCCACGTGGACCGGCTTCCCGGACTACGAGGGCTGCTTCACGGGGTCCGTCCCGGACACGGCGAACACGAACGGCCTCCTGAGGGTCGTGGTCGACGGCCGCGAGACGAGCGACGGGATCCCCTTCGCGATCGTCCCGCCCTCCCTCACGCGCGCGTTCCCGGACCCGATCTTCGCGGGCGAGGAGGCGGTGGTCGAGGGGACGGGGTTCGCCGGCCAACCGGCCCTGAACAGCGTGACGCTCGACGGGATCGTCTGCACGGTCGTCGACTCGAGCCGGACCGCCATCGCGTTCCAGGTCCCGCCGGGGACCGCGGCCGGGACGTACGGGTTGCGCGTGACGGCGGTCGGCGTCCACACGAGCGCGCCGATCCCGTTCACCGTCATGGACTGGAGGGCGGGCGTGCGCGTGTCGCACCCCGCGCGCGAGGCGCAGAGCCCCGCGCTCGCGGTCTCGACGAGCGGGACGGCCGGCGTCGTCTGGATCGACCGGCACCCGGACGGCGGGGCGCCCGATCCCGAGGTGGTCGTCTCCACCCCGGCGGCGGGCTTCAGCCATCGCGACGTCGCAGTCGGCTCGGCGCCCTTGGACGCCTCGATCGTCGTCTGCGCGACGCTGGTGCGGGCCGGAGGCCACCCCTTCTACACCCTCGTCGAGACGCGCTCGACGGACGGCGGGGTGACCTTCGGGCCGGCGACCCCCTTCGCCGGGCCGGCGGAGTACCTCGGCGAGACGGCGGTCGCGCAGGCGAACGGCCGGCTCTGGCGGACGTACGTGCAGCTCGATGAGGCGACCGGAGTCGAGCCGTTCTGGCAGTCCTCGATCACGGGCGCGGCGGGGACGTGGACGGCGCCCGCGAGCGCGAACCCCGAGCGCCTGAGGATCCAGGAGGGGAACTTCGCGCGAAGGCCATCCGTCTCCGGCAACCTGCACGGGGCCGTCGTCGCCTGGAACTTGCCGAGCATCCGGAACGAGCGCGTGACGCTCGTCCAGGACCAGGATCCCGTGGACGGGACGTTCCGGGCGCGCGAGCTCGGGCGCTCGGTCGCGACGGGCGGGCGACCCTCGGTCGTCATCCGCGGCCTGGACAGGGCGTCCGTCGTCTGGGTCGAGCGCCTCCCGGGAACGACGTCGGGGGACCTCTTCCCGGGGGCGCAGCGCCTCTTCTTCAACCGTCCGGAGAGGCGGACGTTCACCGTGCCCGCGACCGACCTCACGACCGTCGAGGATGAGCCGTCGCTCGGGTTCGATCACCTGGGCCGGCTCCACCTCGCGTGGGTTGCTTCGGGGAGCCCGCGGGAGGTGCGCTACACGACGACGGCCGAGCGCGCGCTCGGGGACGCGCCGCTCGGGGACGATCCGGCGGAGGTGCCGGCGCCGCCGCGCGGCCTCGTCGCGCTCCGCGGGGCCGACCTCGCCTCGACGTTCGGCGGGACGCTCGTCATCGACCCGGCCCGCCCGCAGGAGACGCGGTGGATCGGCCTCCAGCTCCTCGAGGGCCGGCCCTTCCGGGCCTATCACACGCCGTCGCTCACGCCGCCGGGCGTCGCGGGCGTGCGCCGGCCGTCCTTCCTCTACGTCGGGTTCGGAGAGGTGCGGGGCGGCGCCCTCGTCCAGCCGGGCGGGGAGGCGCGCCCGCTCGCGCCGTCGCCCTCGCCGACGTCGAGCCTCCCCGTGAACGCGCCCTTCTGGACGGCCGACGGCGCGATCGCCGGCACGCGGCCCGTCTCCTCCCCGCCGAACACGCTCCCGAAGGTCGCGCGCGGCGTCACGCCGTTCGCCGACTTCCCGGCGATCGGCGGGTCGTCGGCCTTCACGGCCGAGATGCACCCGGCGGCCTCGCGGACCGGGCGGTTCCTCGCCTGGGAGGCGCAGGAGGCGGACAACGCCTCGCTCTCGACGACGTTCCGGGTCGTCGTCTTTGACCTCGCCCTCGGCCAGCCGGTCGATGCGATCCCGGACGCGTACTACCCGAGCTGGTCGCCCACCACCGACGCGCTCCTCTTCGTCGTGCGCCCGGGCGGCCCGGGCCATGGGCCGGCCGCCGCCGGGGCCTCGCTCCGCGAGCGCCAGGACGGCGGGGGCGTGACGGAGCTCGCAAGCGTCCCGGCCGGCGAGGACATCCAGTGGCCGGTCTACTCCCCGGACGGGACCCGGGTCGCCTGCATGCACCGGAGCGCGGCGGGCTCGCGAGTCCGCTTCCTCTTCCCGAACGGCGAGATCCCGGGCGTGGCGGGTTTCGACGACACGCGGCCCGTCTTCTCGCCCGACGGGCAGTCGATCGTCTTCGTGCGGCGCGACCCGGCGACCGGTGACATCGAGGTCCTCCGTTACGACCTCGCGACGGGCGCCGTGACGGCGCTGACGGACCTGCCGGCCGGCTTCTCCCTCGGTGGGGCGGAGATGTTCCCGTGTGGCGGGTGGACGTTCATCCCCGGTGCGACCCCGCCCGCCCGGTTCAACGCGAACCGGCACGCGTGCGCGGCGGCGACGCCGGTGTGGGTGGAGGTGGATCCGGACTGAGCGTCACGCCCCGAGGGGCTGGGCGAGAGAGGGCGGGAGCCGTACGATCGTGGCGATGCTTGGAGGGTAGGACCCATGCCGACGCGGAGAGTTGGAAAGAGGACCGCAGCCGTCTCGGGGCTCACCCTCGGTGTGGCCGCGGCGACGATCGGGCTCGGATTCGCCGGCTGCGACACCGACGGCGACGACGACGCCGTCGCCATCGTGCCGCTCCAGTCCTCCGTCGGGACCCTGGGGCGGGAAGGCGACGACGCGGGCTTCGGCGTCGCGCAGACGGCCGACGGCTCCTTCGTCGTCGTCGGGTCGTCGGCGAACCTCGGTCAGGGCCCGGGCGACGCGCTCATCTTCAAGCTCCCGCCCGACGTCGTGCTCGTCCGCGGGAGCCTCGTCGCCGAGACGGCGCGGACGACCCTCTGGGCGCGGACGTTCGGCGAGACGGGCGGCGAGGTCGCGCGCGCCGTCCGGAGCGCGGCCGACGGCGGCGTCGTCGTCGCGTTCACGGGCCGCGACGCGGCGACCGGGGCCGCCAGATTCGGCGTCTTGAAGACGCTGCCCGACCGGCCGGACCCGACGTCGCCTTCGGGCGTCACGGGCGGCGAGCTGGACGTCGGCCTCGTCGCCTCGCAGTTCACGTCGGAGGCCCTGGCCCTGGAAGCGACGGGGGACGGGGGCACGATCGCCGTCGGCTACATCGACCGGTCGGACGGGAACGGGCGGGACGCGTACGTCCTCAAGCTCGACGAGCGGATGGGGCCAAGGATCGAGCGCGCCTTCGTCGGCCCCGGTGACGACGAGGCGCGGGCGGTCGCGCGCATCCCCGACGCGCAGGACCCGAGCCGCGACGCCGGCTACATCGTGGCCGGGGTGACGGGGTCGTTCGGGGCGACCGGCACCGACGTCTGGGTCCTGCGGCTCGATCCCGACCTCGATGTCGTCTGGCAGAAGCGGTACGGGCTCGACGGGAACGAGTCCGCCGCCGCCGTCCAGGCGACGCTGGACGGCGGCTTCATCGTCGCCGGCACGACGGAGACCCTCGGTTCGGGAGCGACCGACGCCTGGGTCTTCAAGCTCGACGCCGGCGGCAATGTCGTCTGGCAGCGAGCGTACGGACGGGGGCCGTCGCCGAGCGACCTCGCCCACGCCGTCGTCGAGGTGCGGCGGACGCCGGGCGGCGGCTACGTCATCGCGGGCTCGTCCTTCCAGGAGGCCTGGGTCTTCAAGGTCGCGGAGGGCGGCGACGTCGTCTGGGCGAACGTCCACGGCCAGCCGGGCCCGGCGGTCGACGAGGCGCGAGCCATCGTCGAGACGGCGACCGGCGGCTTCGCGGTCGCCGGCGCCTCGAACGGCTTCGGCGCCGCCGACGCGAGGCCCGATGTCCTCGCGTTCGAGATCGGCCCGGGCGGCTCGGGCCGGTTTGCCGCGCGGGTCCTCGACATGCAAGCGTCGACGCGCGCGGTCGTCGACGCGCCCACGGCCGGGGTCGGCGACGCGGGCGTCTCCCTCGGGGTCGGTCCGCCCCCCCGCCCGGTGGAGACCTTCCAGGGGAGCTTCGTCGAGGCGGGGAGCCCGCGCACGGAGGTCGACCTCAGCGATCTCGGCATCGCCGCCGGCTCCGGTCCCTCGGCGAGCTTCAGCGTCGCGCCGCCCACTCCGGTCGCGGGCGAGGTCGTCGCGTTCGACGGCAGCCCGAGCCGGTCCGGGGCCGGGGGCGACGATCCGGTGGACGGCTTCGCCTGGGACTTCGACGACGACGGCCGGCGCGACGATCAGGACGGGGGCGCCCTTCAGAGCCGCGCCTTCGCCGCTCCCGGCATCCACCCCGTCCGGCTGACCGTCTTCGATGTCGCCGGCCCGAGCCCGTTCCCGATCACCTCGGCGAGCGTTCTGGCGGGCATCGCCTCACCGGACTCGGTCGTCCGCCTCGTCCCCGTCTCCGACGCCGGGCCGCCGCCCCCGCAGTTCCGGCTCGACTTGTGCGTCCAGGGCATGGGCAGCGTGAGCACGATCCCGGCCTCGACGTTTGCGTGCGTGAGCTCGCCGACGTTCACGTTCATGGCCTGCTCCGAGCCCTGCGGCTCGGCGTGCAACGGGTGCACGCAGATGCGCGACGCGAACGAGACCGTGCCGCTCGTCGCCACGCCCGGAGCGGGCTTCCAGTTCGACCGCTGGGAGGGACTCGGGGCGGGGGACACATCGAACGGCGCCACGGCCGACGTGGTCATGAGCGCGGACCGGAGCATCCGCGCGGTCTTCGTCGGCCAGCAGGCGACCCTGACCGTGCGCATCGAGAACCTCGCTTCGCCCGGGACGATCAGCAACATCGCGGGCTGCGTGACCTCGACGACGCACCCGACCTTCGTCTGCCGGGGAACGCTCGCCGCCGCCGTCTGCGGGCCGGGGACGACGCCGCCCTGCATGCTCGCCGTCAACCAGGGCTCGGCGGTGATCCTCGTCCCGAATCCGAACGGCGCCGAGCTGTTCGTCTTCGACCACTGGGAGGGCCTGACGGACCCGAGCGACGCCGACAACGGCGCGGCGGGGTGCCTCGTGAACATGAGCGGCAACCGGACCGTCACCGCCGTCTTCCGGGTCCAGTGATCGCGGCCTGCCGGAGGCGATCGTCGCCGACAACGGTCCCGAGTTCACGGCAAGGCGCTCGATAGTGGGCGCATCGGCGCGGCGTGCGGATCGTCTCGCTCGCCGAGCGCTTGGGGCGCGCTCATTGGCGTCGCTGCGTCTCCTTCCGTCCCTTACTCGACTCCGGTCGCCGGCGCGGGCGGGACCGCGACTCCGGCCGGCGCCGTCGCGCCGCCGGCGTAGCGCGCGGGGTCGGCGTTGAACTTCGCGAGGCAGCCGCTGCCGAGAAGGCGTAGGTGCGCCCGCCGTGCTTTAGCCGAACGCGCGTCAGCGCGTTCGGCTATTCGCTGGACGCAACGTTTCTCTCACGAGCTCTAGTCCACGAACGACGCCCCGAGCAGCCGCGACCGGAAGAACCCCGTCGCCCGCTGGTGCTTCTTGACGAAGACGAGGCGCCAGCGGCCGTCATCGGTCCGCGTCTTCTCGAGGAGCTTCATCTGGACGCTCGCGCTCTGGCGGTCGAGGTGCTTGACGAGGAGGTCGGCGTTCGCCTCCTCGCGGAGCTTGACGTCGAAGCGCTCCTCGACCTCGCCGCCCGCCTCGACGGCGCGCAGGGCCTGCTCGATCGGGCCGAGGACGGCCCGTCCGAGGCGCTCGTAGTCGGCCGGCGAGCCGCCGCCGTCCCGCCACTCGGCGAGGACGAAGGCGGCCTGGACGAGGCGGTTGACGATGAAGGCGCGCGGGATCGAGCCTATGAGGTTCGTCGTCACGGCCAGGTCGCGCGCGTTCGTCCCGAGGCCGACGTACTTGACGCCGACCGAGCCGTCGGGCGGCTTCAGGACCACGCCCTCGCAGCCCTCGGCGTCGAGGCCCTCGACGATCGCGTGGAGCTTCTCCGGCTCGTCCGGCCCGAGGACGCCGAAGCGGCGCGGCGTCTCGAGGCCGGCCCCGTCGAGGAGGGCGTACTTCTCCTCGGGCGGGACGAGCCGCCCCGTCCCTTGCTCCTGGACGTCGAAGGCGTAGAAGCGGACGTCCTCGGGGACGTACGGCGGGTGCTCGAGGTTGTAGGGGTTCCCCGGCCCGGCGACCTCGACGCACAGCACCCGCCGCGGGTGCCGGCGCACGAACTCGACGACCCCCGGGAAGTCCGGGAGCCGGTCGGTCGCGAACGGGCAGACGTAGCCGCCGCGCGAGAACGCGAGCGCGCGATCGCGGGCCCAGAGGACGCGGACGTTGTAGCCGTCGATCTTCTCCTCGACGTGGAACCTCCCGGCGAGGTTGGCCTCGAGCCCGCGCCGGAGGTGGAGGACCCGCGGCAGGTGCGGGTACTCGTGCACCAGCTCGAGCCCCGGGACGACGACCGTCCCGCGCGCGAGGCGGCGGTCGTCCTTGTCGAACCGGTAGTAGTCGATGCCGGCGAAGGTCGCCGCGTGGATGCGCCGGTCCGCGAGGGCGGCCCCGAAGGCGACCTCGTCCCAGCCGCGGTCTCCCCCGCGGTCGAGGATGTCCCAGGGCCGGCTCAACGCGGCGACTCCGGGGACCCCGGCCCCGGCCCGGGCCCCTCGAGGCCCGCGAGCACCTCGCGGAGCGCGGCCCGGTAGCGGTCGCGGGCCGCGCGCGACCGGGCCACGAGGCCCCGCTGGCCGAGGAGCGCGGTCACGTAGAGGACGAAGTAGTACGCGCTCGCCCCGAAGATGAGGAGCGTCGCGCGCTCTCCGGTCAGGCGGCCGGGCAGGATGGCGACGGCGAAGGCCACGAGGAGGACGAGGATCATGAGGACCTTCGAGGACGTCCAGCCGAAGCGGCGGAACGCACGGACCTCGCCGTCGATCTCGAGCGCCTCGCGCGTCTGGCGGTCCTTGGCCGAAAGGAGGCGGACGACGGGGCGACACGCGGGCCCGAGCCGCGCCTCGAGCCGCTCGCAGAGCGCCTGCGGGTCGCCCGGCGCTTCGATCTCGGCCTCGATCGCCGCCCGGAGCTCGCGCGCAAAGCGCCGGTCCTCCGCCACGGCCGCCCCCGCGCTACCGGTTCGCGCGGACGAACGCCTCGAAGGCGAGGCGCTCGGCGAGGAGCGTGCGGCGCGACTCCCACTCGCACTCGTCGGCGACGAGGTAGAGGCGCAGGACCCGCGCCTTCGCGGGGCCGTGGTTCACGACGTCGTGGATCGAGAGGCCGGCGAACTCGAGGATCCGCGGGAGGAGCCGGGCCCGGTGCTGGCGGATGCCGACGCGCTCGGTGCGCCGTCTCTGGCTGCGCTGAAAGAGGGTCTCGTCCATGCCGTCGGCCGCCCCATCGTGTAACATGGTCCGGCATGGATGAGAAGCCCGAAACCGCCCGCGAAGCGCGCCCGGTCCCGCGCTGGCTCCCCGGGGAGCCGCTTCCGCCCTACGCCTTCGTCGCCCCCCACCGGCCGCACCCGACGAAGGACCCGCAGGGCCACAGCTACGGGCGCGACGAGGCGCCCGAGGCGCCGCTCGACCCCGCGCGCTGGCGCGAGTCGAAGGCCTTCCTGCGCGGCATCGACCTCTTCAACCGGGGCTTCTACTGGGAGGCGCACGAGGCCTGGGAGGGCCTGTGGCACGCGGCCGGACGCGAGGGGCCCGTCGCCCTCCTGCTGAAGGGCCTGATCAAGCTGGCGGCCGCGGGCGTGAAGGTGCGCCAGCGCATGCCCGACGGCGTGCGGCTCCACTGCGAGCGCGCCGAGGCGCACTTCCGCGGCGTCGCGGCGGCGACGGGCGCGCCCAGGGTCGCCGGCCTGGACCTCGACCGCCTCGTCGAGCGGGCGCGCGAGACGGCGCGCCGCGCCGACCACCTCCGGGGCGACGGGCGCCGCGAGGTCGAGGTCGTCTTCGACTGGACGATCGACCCCGAGTAGGGCCCCTCAGCGCGGCCCGCCGCGCGGGCGCTCCCCGAGCGTCGCCCGCACCGGGATCCGCTCGCCGTCGCGCAGGATCTCGATCGTGACCGTCCTCCCGGGCGGGTGCGCGCGCACCGCCTGCGAGAGCTCCGGGCCGTCCTTCACGCGCACGCCGTCGATGGCGATGATCGCATCGCCCTTCCTTAGCCCGGCGCGCTCGGCGGCGCTCAGAGGCGTCACCTCGAGGATGTCGGCGACGTCGCCCACGGGGTCGACGGCGACGGTCCCGCTCACGCGCACGCCCAGGAAGGCCGTCGCCGGCGCCCGGAAGACGATGGCCGCGACGTCGCGCCGGTCGGCCGTCATCCGCCCGTAGGGCGTGTCGAGGACGATCTCGCCGGCCGAGGTCGAGACGATGTCGCCCGTCAGGCGGTCGCCGTTCGCGAGGTGGAGGACGTCGCCGGCCTCGCTCCGCGCGCCGCCGAAGCCGGCGCGCGCCGTCCCGACCGTGATGACGTCGCCCGTCGCCGGGTCGACGCGGAAGTCGAGGGCCCGCGAGGCCTCCATCGTGAATCCCCCGGCGCCATGGGACCGGGCAAGCCAGATGAGCGACCGTTCGGTCGCATCGGCGGCCTCGCCCTTCGCGCCCTCGGCCGGCTCGAGCTCGATCGCGCGCACGAGCCTGCGCGGGATCGAGAGCTCGCCGCCCCAGGACGGGACGAGGCGGAGGCGCTCGTCGTCGAGGCCGACGACCTGCCCGCGGAGGGCGCCTCGCCGGAGCCGCACGATCGGGACGCCCGCGGCCGCGGCCGCGGGCGCCGGGGCGGCGCCGCGCCCGCGCGCGATCGCGACCGAGGCCAGGCGGTCCGTCGGGACGCCGATCACGGTCGCGATCCGCCCCGAGCGGACCTCGAAGAGCACGCTGCCGTCGAGCATGCCGCCGAAGTGGCCCGTCAGGCGGTCGTCGCCGACGAAGTAGAGCCGGTCCTGCTCCTCGACCGGCTCGCCGGGCTCCGCGTCGCGGAAGGTGAGGTAGGCGACGCGGTCGAGCGGGACCTCGGCCGTCGCCTCGAGCCCGCCGCCGAACGAGAGGCCGAGCGTCACGGCCCCGGCGCTGGCGCCGACGACGCGTCCGTGGACGGCGCTGCCGTCGCGCAGGCCGACGACGTGCGGGGCGACGACGGAGCGGCGCTTGTGCTCGTCGTTCTCGCCCTTCGGGCGGGCGAAGCGGACCTCGACGACCTTCCCGAGCGGCACGTCGACGGCCCCGAGGTCGCGGTGGTGGAGGCGGATGGCCTCGTCGCCGCGGACCTCGACGACGTGGCCCTGGAGCGCGTCGCCGCCGCGCAGGCGGACCTGGTCCTCTGTGGGCTCGGCGGCCGGCGCGGCCGGCGCGCCCGGGAAGAGTCGGTGCTCGAACCCGGCGCCGGCCCCCTCGCCGTCGCGCAGCTCGACGATCGTGCGGACGCGCTCCTCGCTCGCCTCGAGGATCGCCTTCTCGGCCGCCAGCACCTCGCGGAGGATCTCGGCGGCCTCCTCGTGGCTCTTGCCCTCGACGAGGCGCAGGGCCTCCTCGAGCTTGCGCCGGGCCTCGGCGAGGCGCTCCGCCTCCCGGACCGGGGCCTCGACGCGGACGCCCGCGCGCGCGGGCCGCGGCGGCAGGGGCGGGGGGACCGGGACGGCGAAGGGGGCCGGGGGCAGGGGCGCGGCCGGCACCGGCACCACGACCGGGGCCTCCGGCCGGGCCGGCGGGGCGGCACGGGCGGCCGGGGGGGCCGGTACGGCGGGCGCGGCGGGCGCGACGGGGGCGACGGGCGCTTCGGGCGCCTCGGTCGCTCCGGGCGCCGCGGGAACCGGGGCCGCCGCCGGGGGCCGCGCCGGCCGGGCCGGCTCCGGGGCCGCCTGCGCCGCGCTCCGGCAGGCCGCCGGGCCGGCGAGCGCCGCCGCCGTCAGGGCGGCGGCCGCCAGGATCCGGGCTCTCGATGCGCTCGCCATCTTCATCCTCCCCCGTACTCGTGCCGTCAGGACCGTTGTTAGGACGATGTTCTTCTCTTTTCTTTTTTTCTCTCTGTCTTCGACCCGTCAGATCGGACCGCCCGCCTCGGGCGGCAGCGGCGGCAACACGAGGCGCACCCGCAGCCGCTCGAGGGCGTCCGCCATCGCGGCCCGCGCCTCGGGTCCGGGCGCCCGCTCGGCGTCGCCCGAGGCGATCGCCGCCAGCGCCGCCGCCACATCGGTCAGGAACCGGCGCACGGCCGCCTCCTCCGGCGTCGCGTAGAGCGCCGCCAGCCGGCCGGCGTCCTCGGCCAGGGCGCGGGCGCCGGCCGCGGTGTCGCCCGCCGCCTCGGAGCCGGCGACGGCCGCCTCGCCGCGGAGCCACGCGGCCGCCTCCGTCGCCAGCCGGAAGAGCGCGAGGTCGCGCCGCGCCTCGGGGCCGAGGACGAGGCGCGAGCCCGCGTCCGCCGTCCCCGTCCCGCGTGGTCCCGCGGCCGGCAGGCCGTCCCCGCCGCCGGACGAGGCGCCGGCCCGGGACCCGGGGGACCCGGAGGGGGGCGGGTCCCCCGGAAGGGCGGGCGCGCCGGCCATCTCGGCCGCGGACCCGGGCCGGGGTCCGGGGGCGGGATCGGGGGCGGGGGCGGGGGCGGGGGCAGGGGCAGGGGCAGGGGCAGGGGAGAGCCGGCCGACCGTCCCCGTCCCGCCGCCCTGGTGGGAGTGGAGGACCACCCCGCCGGTGACCCCGAGCCCCGCGACCAGCAGGAAGGCGGCCGCCCGCGCGAGGGCCGCCCCGGCACGCCGGCGGCGGGCGTCGCGGCGCACGGTCCGGGCGACGCCTTCGACCAGGGGCTCGGGGAGCGCGGGCGGGACGGCGGCCTCGACGCGCCCGGCGGCGGCGGCCGGCGGCGCGGCGCCCTCCGCCCGGTGGAGCGCGCCGAGCGCGTCGCCCAGCTCGTGCGCGTCCTCGGCGCAGACGGCGCAGGCTTCCACGTGCTCGCGCGCCCTGAGGAAGCCGGCGGTCCGGCCTTCCTCGACCCACTCGAGGTAGCCGACCACGTCCTCGGGTCCCGCCCCGCAGCCGAAGGCGGTCTCCGGAGCGGGCTCGTCGGCCGGATAGCGTCCCGACTCGTCGTCCATGATGCTCACCTCGTCTCGCGCGGCCCCAGGGCCGCGCCGCCGAACCGGCGGTCGCCGCCGCCGCGGAAGTAGATCCCCGCCCGCTCGCGGAGCCCCTCGCGCAGGCGCCGGAGCGCCGCCGCGAAGCGGTTCTTCGCGGTCGTCACCGGGCAGCCCAGGGCCTCGGCCGCCTCGCGGAACGAGAGCCCCCCGTGCACGTGGAGGAGGACGACGGCCCGCTCCGGCTCGGGCAGGGCGTCGACCGCGGCCCGCACCCGCGCCTCCTCCTCGCGCCTCGCGGCCGCGCCCTCGGGCGAGCCCGCCTCGGCCGCGGGCGGCGGGCCGGCCGCGCTCACCCCGGCCGCGATCCGCCCCTCGGCCGCGCCCCGCACGCGCCCGCGCCGCAGGTGGTCCCGGGCCGCGTTGAGGGCGATCCGGTACACCCACGTGCTGAAGGCGCCGCGGTCGGGCCGGTAGGTCGCGAGCTCGCGCCAGGCGCGGAAGAACGCCTCCTGGACGAGGTCGTCGGCCGCCGCCGGCCCGGCGAGCCGCGTGAGCAGCGAGCGCACGCCCGGCCCGAGGCGCCGGACGAGGGCGATGAACGCCTCCTCGTCGCCGCGCCGGGCGGACTCGACGAGCCCCGCCAAGACGGCGCGGACCGTGCCCCCTCCGGCCCCTTCTCCGTGCACAGTACCCTTCTATACGTGGCGCGGGGCCCGACGGACCGGACCGGACGGGACGGACCGGGCGGCGCGGCGCCCCTCGCCCCCGCCCCCTACTCCTCGAGCGTGGCCAGGTGGTTCCGGATCGCGTACTTGACGAGCCCGGGGACGTGGCGGATCCCGAGCTTCCGGGCGATGTCGGCCCGGTGGGTGTCGACCGTGCGCAGCCCGATCCCGAGCTCGGCGGCGATCTCCTTGCTCGCGAGCCCGCGGGCGAGGAGGCGGAGGACGTCGCGCTCGCGCGGCGTGAGCGCCGCCGGGGGGTCCGGCCCGGGGCCGGCGCGCAGGGCGGCGACGACGCTCGCGGCGACCTTCGGCGTGAGGTAGACGTCGCCGCTCGCCGCGACGCGGATCGCCTCGGGCAGCTCGCCCGGGTCCGACGACTTGAGGACGTAGCCCGACGCGCCCGCCTCGAGCGCGGCCCGGAAGAAGGCCGGCTCGACGTGCTGGGAGAGGATCACCGAGGCCGTCTCGAGCCCCGAGTCCCGGAGCTTCCGCGCCACCTCGATCCCGGTCATCCGCGGCATGGCGATGTCGAGGAGCGCCACATCGGGGCGCCCGGCCTCGATGCGCTCGAACGCCTCCTCGCCGTCCGCGACCTCCGCCACGACGTCGAGGTCCGGCTCGCCCCGGAGCATGGCCACGAGCGCCGCCCGCATGACGACGTGGTCGTCGGCGACGAGCACGGTGATCCGGCGCCCCCGGCTCATCCGCCGCCCCCCGCCGGCAACGGCAACGGCGCCTCGACCATCACCCGCGTGCCGCGCCCCTCCCCCGTGTCGAGCGAGAAGGCGCCGCCGAGCCAGGCGGCGCGCTCGCGCATGCCGAGGAGCCCGATCCCGCCGCCGTCCCCGGCCGCGGCCGGCGCGATCGGTCGTGCGGCCCGCGGGTCGAAGCCGCAGCCGTCGTCCTCGACCTCGAGCCGGATCGCCCCCGCGCCGTCGGGTCCGGCGCGCGCCGCCCGGAGCCGGACGCACGCCCGCCGCGCCCCGGAGTGGCGCACGACGTTCGCGAGCGCGCTCTGGGCGATGCGGAACAGGTGGATCGCCACGGCCGGCGGCGGCGCGAGGTCCTTGGGATCGACCTCCACCTCGACCTCGAGCGAGCCGCCCGACGTGCCGGCGCCGAGGTCGCGGAGCGCCTCCGCGAGCCCGAACCCGTCGAGGGCCGCGGGCCGGAGGTCCCGGGCCAGGCGGCGGAGGTCCTCGAGGAGCGAGTCGACGAGGGCGCGCAGGTCGCGAAGCTCCTGCGCGGTCGCCGGGTCGGCCGCCCGGCGGCGGAGGGCGTCGAGCCGGAGGCCGATGGCCGGGAGCACCTGGCCGGCGCCGTCGTGGAGGGCGCGGGAGAGGCGGCGGCGCTCCTCCTCCTGCCCGGCGACCACGGCCTCGCCGAGCCGGCGGATCCCGGCGTCGGCGAGGGGCTCCGCCTCGAGGCTCCGGCTGGGTGCTTCCGGCCGCATCCGCGTCCTCCCGAGAAGTTCGCGTCGCCCTCCGCAGTCTCCGCCTCCGGGGTCCGCAGTCTCGAGGAGGGCGATCCTCCGAGCGTTCCGTTACCTTGGGGTCAACGTTACCGAATCGGAGGGATCGAGCAACCCGAAACTCCGGCGAAAAGGGGGCAAAGTGAGCGCGAACCCGCGCAAGGCGCGCATCGAGAAGGGCGGCCGGATCTTGACGACGCTCGAGCGCCTCGGCCGCGAGACGTTCACGCTCGCGAGCGGCCGCCGGCACCGGATCGTCGTGCAGGTGCCGCTCAAGGCCACGATCCCGATCCGCATCTCGCACGAGACGCTCGAGCAGACGCGGGCGTGGCTCGTCGTGAACCCCGTCCAGGTCGAGGTCGACGGCGATCCCGTCCCCTGCGGCACGGTGACGACGGCGGCGGGGCGGTTCGACGTCCAGTTCCGCATCCCGCCCGGCGAGCACGAGGTCCTCATCTCGAGCGTGGAGCGTCGCCTCGGCGCCGCCCGCTCGACGGTCCCGCCCCGGCGGATCATCTACCTCTCGCAGACGGTCACGGTGAGGGAAGCGGGGTGAAGCTCCCCCTGCCCGACCTGCCGAAGCCGCCCAAGCTCCCGATCCCGAAGCTCCCGAAGATCCCGGTCCCGAAGCCGCCCAAGATCCAGCTCCCGAAGCCACCGAAGATCCCGGTCCCGAAGCTCCCGAAGTTCAAGCTCCCGAAGCTCCCGAAGCTCCCGAAGCCGCCCCGGATCCCGGGCTTGAAGCTCCCGGGGGCGAGCCCGCCGAAGAACCCCTTCTCGAGCGTTCAATCCGACCCGGGCTCGTTCGAGCGCAAGGGCTCGCTCAAGATCGACCTCAGCGGGCAGGAGGCGAAGGTCCAGGTCGGCGGCCACGACGTGCCCATGGTCCTCGCCGGCAAGATCGATCTCGGCTTCTGCATCAAGGTGACGATCGACCTGGTCCAGGTGGGGCCCGTGAAGCTCCCGAAGCCGGGCGCGCTCCCGCGCGTGACCGCGAGCTTCCCGACGAAGGTGGACTTGAAGGCCGACCGCGAGGACGTCGCGAGGAGGCTCTTCGCCGCGCTCGAGCCGGAGGAGGCGCTCCGCGCCCTCTCCGGCGTGGGCAACCTCGTCTCGGACGCGTATCGCCCGCTGCTCGAGGACGCCTTCGACGGGATGAAGGGCGGCTTCGACCTCCAGAGCTGGCCGTTCTGGAAGCACTCCGGGCCGCTCCGGAAGCACCTCGAGCGCTCGTTCCAGAACGCGTGCGCGCCCGGGCGCGCCCACCTCGCCCAGGAGTTCCGGCGCCGGCTGCTGCCGCTCCTCGGCGGCCTCGAGAGGGCCCTCCGCCAGGTCGCCGAGAAGGAGGTCCTCGCGCTCGGGGAGCACCTGCGCAAGGGGGTCGAGCTGCTGCTCCTCGTCGGGAGCCAGCCGCGCGACCTGATCGAGCGCCTCGGGCAGAAGCTCGCCGAGGCGCTCCGCAAGACCGCCGACCCGGCGCGGATGAAGGTCCTGTGGGACCACGCGGGCTGGCTCGCCGGCCTCGCTCTCGAGGCGAACGTCGGGGTCGTGAAGCCGCTCATGGCGCGGCTCCTCGTCGCCGCTCGCGACCGCTTCGACGACCACCGGGAGCACGCCGAGGACTTCCTCGAGCAGGGGCTGCGGCGGCTCGGGGGCCGCGGCGTCGAGGCCGTCTCCTTCGTCCAGGAGCTGCTCGTGGCCGTGCGCGACGCGGCCGGGGCGAGCGTGCAGCAGCACGCCCGCTTCTTCAGCCGCCTCGCCGTCGTCTCGGCCAAGGCGGCGGCGGACGGGGCGCGCTGCGAGTGGGCGTCGGCGCTCGGCGCGTTCGTCGGCGTCTTCGCGAAGGGGGACGCCCCGCTCGACCCGCTCCTCGAGGCGTTCATCGACGCCGTGAAGGACGTCCGCAAGCTCGTGAAGGACGAGGTCTTCGAGCTCCTCCGCCACGTCGGCGACGAGGCGATGCTGAAGCGGTTCTGCCTCTGGATCCGCGACCACTGGGAGCGGTTCGAGGCGATCGTCGCCGGCGCCTTCGCCGAGGTGAAGGAGTGGATCGACCTCATGGCCGGCTTCCTCGCGCAGGCGGCCGGGCTCCCGAAGCAGATCGAGGAGCTGCAGCGCCTCTTCCGCTGGCTCCAGGGCGCGGCGAAGACGTTGCTCCGCTCGCCCGAGTTCCTTGACGCGCAGACGTTCCTCTCGAGCTTCGAGCGCGCGCTCGAGGGCGGCGTCGTCCAGTGGCTCGACGAGGAGGCGCGGCGCCGGAAGACGACGATGGCGCAGGTCTTCAAGGACTTCGTCACGCGGACGAACGCCCTCGTCGCCTTCCTGAAGAAGCTGACCGGGGCCGTGAATCAGATCGTCGGCGACGTGAAGGAGACGGGCGCCGAGGCGCTCGACGCCTGGAAGAAGGCGGTCGAGGGGCTCGAGGAGTGGAACCGCCGGCTCTGGGGGATCGTCTTCGGGGGCGAGATGGGCCAGTCGCCCGTGATCTTCGTCGCCCGGGCCGAGGGCCTGCTCTCCGAGCCGCTCGAGATCGAAGGCGGGGCGATCGAGAAGGCGAAGCCCGTCGCCCAGCCCGCGTCGATCAAGCCCGGCGAGCTGCCGGTCGTCCCGCTCCCGACCGGGCTCTCGCCCGACACGACGTTCGTCGCCCTCGAGGCCTACCTCGACCGGCTGCGCGTCCCGCACCCGTGCGAGATGCGGCCGATGCAGTGGGGCGGCAACAAGCCGCCCGAGGCGGGCTTGCGGATCCCGCTCGGGCCGCTCGTCCCCTGGGACGCGTCGGTCGCGGTCGCGCATCTCCCCGAGTTCTGGGTGATGGACATGCGCTACCACATGCCGTACGGCGACGTCGGCCTCTTCAAGGTCGCCGATCTCGACCGCGACGGCTTCGTCCGCGACTGGGAGGTCGAGGCGCTGCGGAAGGCCGTCTCGGCCGGCGATGACGCCTACGACGCGAGCCTCGACTGCGACGGCGACGGCAAGATCACGGCCGACGACCTCCAGCTCGCGATCGAGCAGCAGCGGCGCTACGTGAACGGGATCATGTACCGGCCGATGACCGGGCCGTTCGGGATCTGGTGCTCCTTCAGCCCCTACGACTGGTTCTTCAACGCGATGGGCGCGCTCCGCGACGAGAGCATCGAGGGGAAGGTCGAGCGCGACGGGATCATCGCCGTGATCGACGGCCAGCTCGTCCTGCCGGTCGTCGACTACCCGATCCGCTACCACCTGGAGCAGCGGATGTTCCTCGACCGGTTCCCGGAGCTGGCCCTGCTCCCCGGGCTCGCGCCGGCGACGCCGAGCGTGCGGATCGACGCGATCGCCCGCGGCGGGCGCACGGGCCGCGACTGGCAGGCGTACTTCACGACCGAGCCCGCGAACCCCATGCTGCGCACGTGGGTGCTGCGCGGGACGATCTTCCTGCGCGGGCTCATCACGGGCGCCTACTTCACCGTCGGGGCCGAGAGCGGCGCGGGCGCGGCCGGCAAGGCCGACTTTCGGATCCAGGCCATCTACGAGACGTCGACGCCCCTGATCGCCGTCATCCAGCAATGGCACGATCGCGTTAAGAACGTCTCCGAGGCGAAGCCCGACGAGATCTTCCCGGTCCCCTTCGACCTCTTCAAGTCGATCATCGAGCACACCGACGTCCCGCGCCTCTGCCGCTCGCTGATCCAGGTCGCCGGCCCGTTCGTCGACCTCTTCTTCGACTGGTGCGACGAGGAGCACCGGGTGCGCGGCGGGCTCGGCTACCTGCGCCAGACGGTCCTCAACAAGTGGCGGCCGGCGCCGACCTGGGCGCAGCTCCGCCACGAGATCTCGGAGTGGCCGCCCGAGGAGATCGCGGGCGAGGAGCGCGAGGCCGTCCTCGGCGCGCTCGCCTCGGTGCAGGCCTACAAGGACGTGAAGAACGTCCAGAACGAGAAGCACGAGGCGAGCGTCGACGAGCTGCTCGCCGTCCGCGGGAACCCCTTCTTCAAGCCGATCTACCACTCGATCGTCGAGTTCGGCCCGGACGCGAAGCTGTACACGGCGCCCACGGCGGACGTCGCCCACTTCATCGAGCCGGTCGGCGCGGGCGGGCGCGGCCTCGTCGAGGGGGCGCGCGCGCTCGAGGACGAGGACGGCCACTGGTGGCTCTGGGTGCGCCTCGAGAGCTGGCGCCACGGCTGGCTCCGCCTCGACAAGGAGGTCGTCGAGCGGATCTTCTCGACGACGGGCGACGTCGAGCGCGCGGCCGAGTCGATCGCCGGCATCGTCAAGGAGGCGGCGCGCGAGGTCCTGTCGAAGGCCGTCGACCCGGCGCTCCTCGACCGGCTCGAGGCCTTCGGCGAGGAGCTCCGCGGCAAGCGGACGATCGCGCGCATCGAGGCCTCGCCGCGCGACACCGTCGACGAGACGCGCTACGCCCGCCACGCTTACGGCGCCGTCGCGCGCGCCGCCATGGGGCGCGAGGAGCCGGGCGACCGCGTGAAGCCCGTCGCCCCGGGGCTCCCGGCGACCGGCATGCTCGACGTCCTCGAGGACTGCCTGGCCGAGCTCAAGATCCGCGTCTTCGGCTGGGAGGAGCGCGAGAAGACCGACGACGAGCTGGCCGAGGCCTTCAACGCCCTCTCGCACGCGCAGCGCGAGAAGCTCTGGGCGAGCGCGTCCTCGTGGCTCAAGCTCCGCCACTACACGCCGATCATCGCCGAGCACATCATCTCGGCCCTCGTCCCGCTCATCTTCGAGGGCCGCTTCCAGGAGGCCTGGGAGCTCGTCCTCGAGATGCTCCGCCAGACCGCCGACGTCCCCTTCGACGAGGCCGTCGTCGCCGCCCAGTCCGCCGCCCCCGGGATCAAGGAGGTCGTCCTCACGGTCCTCAGCATGGGGCAGAAGGTGAAGAAGCTCGGCGACATGATCACGAAGGGCGAGGGCGACGTCGCCAGGGACGGCAAGGTCCCGCCCGCCGGCACGAAGGGCGCGGGCGCGCCGTCGTTCCAGGACTCGGGCGTCATGCTCGCCCGCCTCCTCATCGACGACGGCGAGGAGCCGGGCCGCCCGCCGGCGCCGAAGTCGGACGGCAAGGGCAAGGACCAGGGGATCTCGTTCAGCTTCTCGGCCTCGGTCAAGAACAAGGAGCCCGAGGAGGGCGCGGACGGGGCGAAGGACGAGGAAAGGCAGGACCCGACCGAGTACTGGGTCCTGCTCGCCGAGCCGGCCGTGGGCGCGATCGGCGAGGTGCCGGACGACATCGAGGTCGGCGACGAGATCGACCTCGTCGTCACGCAGTGGGCGGCGCTCGTCCGGACCGACCCGCCGCAGACGGTCGTCGGCGTCGGCGCCGACCGCATCCCGCCCGAGATCAAGGCCGAGGTGAAGTGGCGCGTCTACGACGGCGCAGAATGGACGCCCATCGCCGAGCGCGGCGAGCGGATCCGCTACGTGCTCCCGCCCGAGCTCGAGGACGCGGAGGAGATCACGTTCGAGGCCTACCTCGGCGAGCCGCCCCCGGGCGTGCCGGAGAGCGCGGAGGACGAGGACGGCGACGACGACGGAGATGCCGAGAACGCGTTCGTCCCCGATGACGATCCCGGCGATGAGGACGAGAACGAGGACGACGACGACGAGGACGAGGACGAGGACGAGGCCGAGGACGAGGCCGACGTTGACGACGAAGACGCTTGATCGCGCGAGGTAGGGACCGATGGTCGTGGAGATGACGACGGATGGCGGCGGCGAGGGCCACGTCGGAACCAAGCGCGGCCCCCGCGGGGGCGTGGAAGACCCCTACCCCGCCGTCTACCCGTCGTCCGCGCCCACGATCCAGAAGCCCGGGCAGAACCCCAAGGGAAAGCGCCTTCCCGACAACGAGAGGCCGGACCCTCGCGCGACCGCCCGGCGCGCGGCGAAGTGGGAGGCGAAGGTCAGCATCGTCGTCAAGGGCGGCAAGAAGGCGCCCACGGGGCTCGTCGAGGGGCAGACCGTCGTCCTCGAGGCCAAGGCCATGAGGCGCGCGGGCAAGAGGTGGGTCGCCGTCGACCCGCTCTTCGACGGCGAGTTCGGCTGGTCCGTGGTCGCCGGGCCGCCGGAGAAGGTGCGGCTCGACTGGATCGCGGTCGGAGACCTGGCGCGGGCCATGCGCGACGAGGCCGGGGCAAAGGTCGACCCGACCGTCGACCCGACCGCCGCGCCCCCGGACGGGGAGGCGAACGAGGCGGAGGCGCTGAACCCGGGCGAGGCCCGCGTCACGGCGCTCGCCTCGATCGGCAAGGTGAGCGTCGGGTGCACCTTCTTCTTCAAGGTGAAGGGCCGCCGCGGCAAGGAGACCCTCAAGAAGCGCGAGGCCAAGGTCCAGCTGACGCTGCTCCCGTCCGAGATCCAGGTGGACGTCCACAAGCGGAAGAAGAAGAACGCCCCCGAGCCCATCACCTTCATCGCCTCCCAGGGGCTGTCGCTCGAGGCGGCGGTCACGCCCAGGGCGGCGGCCGACGGGGCGTCGTACGCCTGGACGTGCCCCGCCCCCTTCCAGCCGGAGAGCGAGACGACCCCGAAGCCGCGGCACTTCATCAAGCCCGAGCTCGGCGCGGGTCAGGCGGAGGCGCGCGGTGAGGTCGGATGCCAGGTCGTCTTGAGCGGCCGGCCGGTGGAGAAGGGGAAGGGCAAGATCTCGGTCCGCGCGATCGACGCCTCCATCGAGCTCGCGCTCTCCGAGAGCGGACCGTACGCGCCCGCCTCCGAGTTCCGCTTCCTCGGGGCGGCGGAGATCCACGCCCGCGTCCCGAGCCTGCCGGACGGAGTCACCGTGAAGTGGCGCATCCGGCGGACATCGCCGGCCGGCGGCGCCACGCTCTGGCCGAAAGGCCAGGCGGTCCGGGTCGCCCTGCCGGAGAGCCCGGACTGGTCGCAGAAGTACGCCTTCGAGCTCCGGGCGTCGCTGATCGAGGAGGGCGAGGTCCTCTTCCGTGTCACCGAGAGGGTCGAGGACGGCGCCACGATCGAGCTCATCACCGAGAAGACCGGGGGCGAGTGGCTCGCGGTCCGGCGCGTCCCGCCCGTGGTCGGCCTCGGGGCCAAGGTCCGCGCCCGTCTGCACGGAATCCCGCCCGAGATCGACATCCGCTGGGAGCTCACGTCCGAGGTCTCCTCCGACGGCCCGGTCGAGACGCGCTCCGCGCAGGAGGAGGTGGAGCTCGAGCTGCCCGTCGCCGGCGAGACGGCCGAGAGGATCGAGCACACCCTCAGCGCCGGGCTCCTCTACCCGGGCGTCGACGAGACGGCCTCGTCCCTCCCGACGATCGAGGAGAGGATCACCTGGCTCTACGAGCCGCCGAAGGACCTGAACTCCTACGTCAACAGCGTGATCGGCGACCTCATGGCTCCCGGCAGCGGCAAGACGGACAAGGGGTACGCCCTCCACGGCGTCGCCTCGTACAGCGGCGTGACCGAGGACCTGTACTACAAGGGGGAGGAGGGCCCGGAGCGCGTGGCGCGCGGCAGCACCCAGAAGCCGGGCGCGAGCTACTGCAGCGGGATCACGTTCGAGGTCTGGCTCCGGGCGTGCGCGAAGGCCGCAGAGAAGCCGCTCGGCGAGCTGAAGATCCAGGGCTTGAGCGCCGACGCGCTCGATGTCGGCGACTTCCACAAGCGGTGGTACATCATCACGTCCTGCGACGGCCCGCGGTCCGCCTTCGAGCTCTACCCGAAGCTCGGGCGGACCGTCGCCGTGGTCCACGACGGGGGCGCCGCGCTCGGTAACCCCGAGGAGGCGGCCGCGGGGGACTTCGTCCAGATCTGGCGCCTGAAGCCCGACGGCCACACCGTGGTCTTCGTGGATTGGCTGAAGGCGGACGGGCAGATCGTCGGCGTGCGCTGCTGGTCCGCGAACACCGGGACGAACGGGATCGGCGTGCGCGAGGAGAAGCTCAAGAGCCACCGGGGCCGGGTGCGGGAGATCCACGTCGCCCGCGCGTTCGTCCCGCCGATCGAGGAGTAGCGACCGAGAACGACCGACGACGAGGATCCGACATGCCCGAGCAGCTCTTCTACTTTCCCTGGGAGGTCGTCGAGGTCCCCTACCGCGTGAAGCCCGGCTCGGCGGCGCGGAACGTCCGCGTCTACACGAAGGGCGTCGCGAGCGAGGACAACTTCGAGTACGAGGGGCCGCTCGAGACGACCCCCGGCGACCACAAGTTCAAGCTCGGGCCGCTCGGGGACTCGTTCCCGCCGGAGCTGTCGCCGCTCTTCGTCAAGTTCGACCCGGGCGTGGAGGCGGGGAAGGAGAGCTTCCTCACCAGGCTCGAGGAGAAGTTCGACGAGCTCCTGCGGAAGAAGGACATCAAGACCTCCTTCGCCCTCGACTTCGGCAACGACTCGCTGACGATCACCGCCTCGACCGAGGGCGGCCTGGGCGCGGGCGTGGGCGACGAGGTGGGGACGGGCGGGTCGGCGACGGGGACGGGCGCCGCCAGGTTCTACACGGTCAAGCCCAAGTTCCCGATCGGCATGATCCTCGCCGACGAGGAGACGCTCGTCATCTGCATCCGCTTCGTCCTCCGCTTCTTCTACCACTTCTGCGACGCGGTGAACCTCTCGATCGACTGGTGGAAGAAGCTGCCGAAGGGAAGGCCCCACGACTGGCCGTCGAACGCGCTCGGGTACTACTGGTGGCTGAACGTCTTCAGCGTCTTCGCGATCAAGGACGCGCTAGAGGACATGGTCGCCGACCACGCCTCGTTCGTGGCGAAGTCGCTCCAGAAGCTCGGCTTCGAGTTCGAGCTGAACCTGAACGCCGCCCTCTCGGGGACGGCGCTCGTCAACATCGACGCGAGCTACGCCGCCGTCGGGCGCTGCTTCGTGCCGCTCGGGACGCTGCTCTCGCCCGTGATCCAGTTCCTCTGCGCCGGCGCGCCGAAGCCGGCGTCGGGCGAGGCGGGGCTCGCCGACCTGATCGAGCCGCGCATCGAGGCGAAGGCGAACGACCACTTCTGCTTGAAGGTCGGCGGCTTCCCGGTCGCCTTCGAGATCGAGTCGCGCGGCACGCTCGCCGAGGGGAGCTTCTGCATCCCCAAGGGGTCGCCGCTCCGGAAGAAGGTCGAGGACGTCGGCCGCGACCTGGCCGAGGCCGCCGACGCCTACAAGAACAGCAAGCTCCAGTCGATCCGCGACGAGATGAAGCTCCCGCGCATGATCCTCGACCTCCTCGACGCCGAGGTGCGGAACATGATCCGCCTCATGAAGGCGGGGAAGAAGCTCGTAAAGCACGCGAAGTCGGCCCGGGAGGGGCTCGAGGGCGGCGTCACGGCGGACGAGGCGAAGGCCGGCTACGCCAAGGCGGGCGAGGTCGGCGCCGACGCCCGCGAGACGCAGGCCGCCGCGATGGAGGCCTACCAGACGGCCGGTCCGCACGTGAAGAGGATCATGGACTACCTCCAGGGTCGTCCGCCGGCCGAGGAGCCGCGCGGGATCGGGGCGAAGGCCGAGGCCGTGCTCCGCATGCTGCGCGAGGTCGGGATCCGCGGCGTCGCGATCGAGCCCGGCTCGCCGCTGCGATCCGCCGAGGAGGGGGACCGCAAGCGGCTCTGGATCCACGTCGACGACGCCGAGAAGGCGAAGGTCGAGGCGGTCTTCGCCGCGCCCGAGCCGCCGGCGGCGGTCCTCGAGGACGTGACCTTCCGCGTGCCGCTCCCGGTGCGGCCGCTGGTCGTCGGCTGGGATGACTACGTGGACCCGCAGCGGGACCGGAGCTACTCCGGGATCGTGGCCGGCTTCGACCTCGCGAGCGATGCGCGGGCCTTCCTCGACCGGCGCAAGCCCGGCCAGGTCCCGCCCGAGCTGGCCCGCGTGACCTGGACCCGCGAGGCCCGGTTCTGGGCCTGGGTCGAGACCGGTCTCGTGCCCTACCTGACCGCGTCGAAGATCCCGCTCCCCGAGCTGTCGCTCGACGAGTCGGGGGCGATGCTCCTCACCTTCGACGAGATGGAGATCGGCCGGATCACCGAGGCCGACGTCGCGCCCCTCCCGGGGGCGATGCCGCTCGGGCGGAAGACGATCTGGAAGGTCGCCCTCATGACCGCGGCCACGACCGACGAGGTCCGCGAGATCGAGGAGCAGGTCGACCGCAACCAGCCCGACGACGACCCCTACGCGACGCCCGGCCTCGACGCGTTCATCGCCACGACCAAGGGTTGGGGGGCGCCCGCGGGGGCGAAGGGCGAGGCGGGGGACGCCGCCGCCTCGCGGTTCGAGAGCCTCGGCGCCGCCACCCCCACCCACGGCCCGCGCCGCCGCGCGAAGGCGCAGGCGCAGGCGCCGCCGCCGGCGCGGGCGAAGGCCAGGCCCGGGACGAAGGCCACGCGGAAGAAGTAGGCCAAGGAGGGCCTGACTAAGGCGGCGCCGGCGGCTCGTAGACCTGGAACCCGTCGCCCTTCGAGTACTTGCCCTCGACGAGCCCGTCGATCGCGAGCCCGCGCGGCTTGTAGACGCCGAACTTCTTCTCGGCGGCGGGCTCGAGGCGATGGAAGGTCGTGAGCCCGGTCCCGTGGGAGACGAGGATCCAGAGGTCCTTCTCGCTCGCGCCCCGGACCTCGTAGCGCTTGCGGGCCTCGCCGGTCTCGCCCTCGAGGCGGACGGACGTGAAGCCGGTGAGCCGCCCCGGCTGGTACGGGTCGTAGCGCGAGTCGTTGATCCCGAAGTAGTCCTTCTGCGCGAGGTCGCAGGTGCCGTCCGGGCGGAAGGTCCACTCGACCCTCTGCGTCTTGACGACGAAGAAGCCGGACGGCCCGCCGCTGCTGTACTCGTAGAAGTAGCGGTACGTCCCCTTCCGCGCGAGGAGGGCCTCGGCGTCGGGGCGGCGCGCCGGGAGGGCGAAGCGGACGTGCGAGGCGACCGAGTCCATCTCGCTGCCGACGGCGCCGAAGGCGGCGATGACGGCGTCGCGCTCGGCCTTCGGGAGGTCGGCGAGGGCGCCGGCGACGCCGATCGCGGTGCCGATGAAGAGGGCGCAGCCGTCGCCGTGGACGACCGCTCCCGCGAGCGTGGAGGCGAGCGCGCCGCCCGCCTGCTCGTCGATCGTGAGGGCCGCCCCCGCGTATCCCGTCGTCGCCAGGCGGAAGGTCGAGAAGGCGCCCGGCTGGCGCCGGTCGACGGGCCGCTCCGGGTCCATCAGCTCGTGCTTCGCGAGCGCCCGCATCCGCCCGCCGAGCCAGCCCTCGAGCGCCGCCCGCGGGTCGTCGACGCGCCCGACCTGGACCTCGCAGACGACGGGGATCGTCACCTCGCGCCCGGCCGCCGTCGCCCGCTTCGCCTGGAAGACGAAGAGGTAGGCCGAGCTCGACTCGTCCTCCGGCCAGGCGGCCGGGACCTCGAGCGAGAAGCAGAAGCGCTCGACCTTGCGCGTCGGGCCGTCGAAGGGTCGCGCCGCGAGCGGCCCGCCGCCCGGGCCGCTCGCGCCGCCGGCGGCCGGCGGCGGCTCGCCCCAGCCGGGGTCGGGCGCGGGCCCCGAGGGCGGCTCGCCCCAGTCGCCGGCCGGCGCCGCCTCGACCGAGGCGAGGAGCGCCATGGCCTCGCCCTCGAGGATCGCCTGGTAGGCCTCGACGGATGGCGCGCCGAAGATGAAGTAGTGGAGGCTCCCCCCGGCCAGGTAGAGCGCCTCGAAGGTGTAGACCGCGCCCCCGCCGGCGCTCGCCCGGAGCTCGCGGGCGAGCGCGATCGCGCGCAGCGGGGCCCTCGCCTCGAGCGGCCTCGGCTCGCTCGCGCGCACGACCGCGAGCTCCTTCTCGAGGGCCCGGTGGAACGGCGCGAGCTGGCGCTCGAGCGGCTCGGGGCCGGCCGGGAGCGGGCCCGCCCACGAGAAGAACGCCCCCGGCGTCCCGCCCGGCTTCGTCCAGAGCCCCGACTCCGCGTCGAGCCGCCAGCCGGCGGGCGGCCGGTAGCGGATCGCGCCGACCGTCACGGGCTCGGAGTCGGGTCCGGGGCCGGGGCCGGGCCCCGGCGGCGCCGGCGTCTGGGCGGCGGCCTCGCCCGCGGCGCCTCCGGGCGCGAGCAGAAGGGCGGCGAAGAGGAGAAGGACGATCGGCCGGACGGCACGTGGCAACCGCATGGACGCTCCCCCTTCTTCAGAGCGTCGTATCACACGGGCCCGCGCCGGGCAACCACCGTATCTTCTGGACCCGGACGCGTCCGGCTAAGATGGGGATCCATGCGCTCCCGCGCCGTCGTCGCCCGCCTCGTCGCGATCGGCCTCCTGGCCGCGCTCGCGCCCGCGCCGGCCCGCGCCGCCGGCTGCGAGGCCGTCTCCCCGTCGGGCACGTTCAGGGCCGTCGTCCCGCCGGAGGGCGGCGTCGTGCGGGTCCGCGCGGACGGGTCGCCCGACGCGATCGAGATCGCCCTCGACGGCGCCTCGCCGGCGCACGTGCGCGTCGACGACGGGGGCCGCTACGTCCTCGCCGTCGAGGCCGCCGCCCGCCCCGCCGGCGGGCCGTGCCTCTTCCTCTTCGACGCCCGCCAGCAGAGCGTCCGCGGCTACCGGCTCGACGACGTCCTGCGCGGGCGCGAGCGCCGCCTGGCGCGCGACGTCCCGGAGCTGGGCCTCGTCTGGCAGGAGGGCGGCCACTTCCTCGTCCCCGGCGGGACGACGTTCTTCCTGGTCACGGTCGCGGGCTTGAAGGCGCTCGAGGCGACGACCGGCACCCTTCGCCCCGCGACCGGGGCCGAGGCCGCCGCCGCGCTCCGCCACCCGATCGAGACGCGCGGCCGCCTGGCCGCGATCCGGCGCGCCCGCGACGAGGGGCTCGAGCGCGAGATCGCGGGCGAGCTCGACCTCCTCCTCGACCGGCTCACGGACCGGCCGTACGAGGAGCCCGCCCACGCGGAGGTCTTCGCCACGTTCCTCGACGTCTTCGGCCCGGACAGGCGCCTGCGCGAGCCGCGGCGCGTGCGGCGCCTGCTCGACGTCTACCTCGCCTACGACCGCTGGCGGATCCGGCGCCTCTTCGACGACCACGTGGCCGCCGAAGCCGCCCTCGTGCGCGTGCTCGCCGACCCGCGCGAGCCCGGCCCGGTGCGGTGCGCCGCCGCCTCGTGCCTGCTCGCCATGGGCGAGAGCGAGGACGAGGCCTTCGCCCTCCTCCTCGCCCGCCTCGACGACCCCGATGCCAAGACCCGCGAGGAGGCCGAGCTCGGGATCTGGTACGCCCCGTACGCCGTCTGGCGGCGCAAGGACGCGCTCGAGGAGCGGATCGTCGCCTGCCTCGCCGGCCCGCACGGCGACCGGGCCCGCGACCTCGTCGAGCGCTCGCTCCGGGAGCCGCGCGTCCGCGAGTTCGGCGAGGCCCTCGCCTGCAACCACCTCGGACGCCGGGAGACGTCGCCGCGCGTCCGCGAGGCCCTCCTCCGCGCCCTGGCGACGCCGCACGACGCGCCCGACGACGCCGACCGCGTCGCCGCCGCCATCCTCGCCCACCTCGACGCCCGCGAACCGGCGGTCGCCGGGTCGGCGCTCCTCGCCTGTCGCGAGCTGGCGCGCGAGCTGGCGGCGGCCGACGGGACCGAGCCGCCGGCGCTCGAGGACGCGGCCGCGGCGCGCCGCTGGCTCGGGAAGCGGCGGTGAGCCCGAAGCGCATCCCGTGACGGCGACGCCCTCGCCGGGCGAGCCCGGCTCGCGCGAGGCGCCCATCCCGCGTCCGGCGGCCCGGGCGATCCTGGTCGCCGATCGCCGCGTCCTCCTCTTCTCGAGCGTCGCCGACGACGTTCCGGGGCTCCTCTGGTTCATGCCGGGCGGCGGCCTCGAGCGCGGCGAGTCGTCCGAGCAGGCGCTCCGCCGCGAGCTCCGCGAGGAGACGGGCCTCGACGACTTCGAGCTCGGGCCGTGCGTCTGGCTCCGCCGCCACGTCTGGCGCTGGCAGGGGCGCTGGTACGACCAGCGCGAGCGCTACTTCCTCGCCCGGGCGGGCTCGACCGAGGTCGACGCGTCGGGCCTCGAGAGCGGCGAGATGCAGGCGATCCGCGGCTTCCGCTGGTGGACGGCCGCCGAGATCGCCGCCGCGACGAGCGAGACCTTCGTCCCGCGCGCTCTCGCCCGGCTCCTGCCGCCGCTCCTCGACGGCGACGTGCCGGCGGCCCCGATCGACTCCGGGATCTGACCGGCCGCGGCGGGCCGCCGGCCGCACGAACGCGGGTAGCGGTCAGCGCGAGGCGCCGAGCAGCTCGCGCAGGGCGGCGAACGCGCGCTCGGCGTGCACGCGCCCGAGGTAGCGGCGCGCCTCGGGCGCCGACTTCCACGCGCCGCGGCGGAAGAGCGAGGGCGCGACGGCGGCCGCGATCTCGACGAGGCTGTCGGCCAGCACGCCGCCGTAGAACCTCGGATAGCGGCGCGGGGAGCGGACGAAGCGGCCGGCGCGGACCTCGTAGACGGTCTCGAACGTCACCACGATCGCGTTCCAGGGGAAGTCCCCGCTCGACGGCAGCCACGCCCCGACGACGAGCTCGTCGCGGCCGTCGAGGTCGACGTCGAAGAGGCCCGCCCAGCGCCCGTATTCGAGCCGATCGGTGCGCTCGAGGGCGCCGTCGCGCAGCCGCCAGAGATCGAAGACGCCGCCGCCCGCGGACCCGTTGCTCGCCCCCTCGATGAGCAGCTCGGCCCGGCCGTCGCCGTCGAGGTCGCGGATGACGAACGTCCGGAGGTCGTCCTGGTCGGGGAGCGGGGCGACGGCGAGGAGGCGGCGGTCCGGCCCGTAGACGAAGAACGACCACGGGCGGACGTCCCCGATCCAGCCGGGGTCGACGGCGACGACGCGCTCGGAGCGCCCGTCCCCCGTCAGGTCGCCCAGGGCGACGCGCACGCGCGCCGGGAAGCCGTCATCGTCGGCGGCGGCGCCGGTCGGGGCCGCCGCCGCCACGAGGCCGGCGAGCGCCAGGCCCAGGAGGACCGGGAGCGGGCGCGCGGCGGCCGGCGGACGGCCAGCGCTGCACCAGCGCGGCGTCGTCGTCCCCATCATCCGGTTTATCGGCCGTCCCGGGAGCGCCGGCGAGCGGGTCGCCGCCCGGATCGCCGTCCCGCGGCGGCTGGAGGGGTAGTTGACGCCCGCGCCCCGGCTCCGCTACCCTGGCGGCGTGGCGGAGCCCGTGGACGGCGAGCTGGCGGACATCGATCGCGACCAGCGTCGCGACCTGGCCGCGCAGGCGGCCGGCGAGTCCTTCGAGGACCGGCTCCGCGCCCTCGACGAGCTGGACCGGCTCGCCCGCGCGCTCGAGGACCCGCGATCGGCCGCGCTCGCGGACGCGGCCCGCCATCGCCGCAAGGACCTCGAGGCGGAGGCCCTGGATGCCCTCGTCGCCCGGACCTGCCCGGCCGGAAGGTGAGCCCGGCGAGATCGGCGAGGCGCTCCTCCGGCTCGCCCGGACGCTCGGCGAGGCGCGACTCGGTTACGCCCTGATCGGCGCGCTGGGCGCGGCGGCCTTCGGTCTCGCCCGCCTGACGCGGGACATCGGCTTGTGCGTGGACCTCGAGCCGTCGGCGACGGCGGCGGTGGACGACCTCCTCGCCCGCCTCGCCGCCGCGGGCTTTTGCGTCGAGCCCGGCCCCGTGCGGCGCCGTCTCGCGCGGGGCATCCGCATCATCACCGTTCACCGCGGCCGGGTGCGCGTCGACCTCTTCCTGCGCCGGGCCGACGGCTACTGGGACTCCGTCCTCGCCCATCGCCTGCGCCGCCGCGCGTTCGGCCTCGAGCTCGAGGTCGCCGCGCCCGAGGACCTGATCGCCGTCAAGCTCGCCTCGGACCGGGCCCGCGACCACGAGGACGCGCGCGCTCTCCTCGAGGCGAACCGCGACCGCCTCGACCTCCCGCGGCTCCGGGCCGTCGCCTTGCGGCTCGACGCCGCCGGCCGGCGCGGCGCCGGCGAGCGCCTGGAGCGGCTGCTGCGCGAGGCCGCCGCGCCCGACGGACCGGCCGACGCGACCCCGGCTACTTGATGTCGAACTTCTCGAGCTTGCGGTAGAGGCTCCGGAGCGAGATCCCGAGCTCCATGGCGGCCCGCGTCTTGTTGTTGCCGCAGGCCTCGAGGGTCCGGAGGATGTGCAGGCGCTCGACGCCCTCGAGCGTGAGCGCGCCGTTCGGGCCGGAGCCGGCGCCCGCCCCGTTGCCGGCCGCGGCGCCGGCGACGCCGGGGCCGGGCAGCGTGACCTCGATCTCGGGCGCGGCGGCCGGGCCGAGCTCGGGGATGTCGTCCTCGCGGATCGCCGTCGGGTCGGCGGAGACGATGAGCGCGCGCTCGAGGATGTTGAAGAGCTCGCGCACGTTCCCGGGCCAGTCGTGGCGGGCGAGGCGGGCGACGGCGGCCGGCTCGACGCGCACGGCCGGTCCGGCCGGGCCGCGCCGCGCGTAGCGGTCGAGGAAGTGGCGGATGAGGAGCGGCATGTCCTCGCGCCGCGAGCGGAGCGGCGGGACGTCGATGGCGACGACGTTCAGGCGGTAGTAGAGGTCCTCGCGGAAGCGCCCCTCCTTCACCTCCTCGGAGACGTCGCGGTTCGTGGCCGCCACGATGCGGACGTCCGACTTCCGGAGCTGGCCCTCGCCCAGGCGCCGGAACTCGCCCGTCTCGAGCACCCGCAGGAACTTCTTCTGGATGCCGGGCGACATCTCGCAGACCTCGTCGATGAAGAGCGTCCCGCGGTCGGAGAGCTCGAAGAGGCCGCGCCGCGCCTCGACCGCGCCCGTGAACGCGCCCTTCACGTGGCCGAAGAGCTCGTTCTCGAGCAGGGTCTCCTGGAGGGCGCCGCAGTTGATGGCCACGAACGGGCCGTCGGCGCGCCGCGAGCGCCGGTGGACGGCGCGGGCGACCAGCTCCTTCCCCGTCCCGCTCTCGCCCGAGATGAGGACGGGCGCCTCGCTCGGGGCGACGCGGTCGATCAGGGCCCGGAGCCGCTGCACGGGCTCGCTCTCGCCGACGATCTCGGCCGGCGGCTCGCGGCGGCGCAGCTCGTCGCGGAGCGTCCGGTTCTCGGTCGCGAGCCGCCGCCGCTCGAAGGCGCGCTCGATGGTGAGCTGAAGCTCGCTCATCTTGACGGGCTTCTCGAGGTAGTCGTAGGCGCCGAGCTTCATCGCCTCGATCGCCGAGTCGACCGTGGCGTGGCCCGTGAGCATGATCGTCTCGGTCTGCGGGTGGTCGCGCCGCACGTGCGAGAGCAGCTCGACCCCGCCCATGCCGGGCATGGTGATGTCGACGATCGCGACGTCGAACTCGTGGCTCCGCAGGAGGTCGAGCGCGCCGCGCCCGTCGCCCGCGCCCTTCACGGCCGCGCCGGCGCGCGAGAGGTTGCGCTCGAGGAGCTTGCGGAAGGGCTCCTCGTCGTCGACGAGCAGGATCCTGATCCCTTGCTGCATGACCGCCGTCATTCTAACGCCGTTCCTAACGCGCCGCCGCCTCGGCCGGGACCTCGGCCGGCGCCGCCGGCAGCCGCACCCGCACCGTCGTCCCGCGCCCCTCCTCGCTCTCGAGGGCGATGCGCCCGTGCAGGCGCGACACGATCCCGTGGCAGATCGAGAGGCCGAGCCCCGTCCCGTGACCCGCCGGCTTCGTCGAGAAGAAGGGCTCGAAGACCTTGGCCCGGATCGCCGCCGGGATGCCGGCGCCGGTGTCCGTGACCGCGACCTCGACCGTCCCGGGCTCGGCCGGCGACGGGCCGGCGCGCACCGTCACCTGGCCCTTGTCGACCTTGATCGCGTCGAGCGCGTTCTCGAGCAGGTTGACGAGCACCTGCTGGAGGCTCGTCCGGTCGCCGAGGACGCGCGGCGTGTCGGGCTCGACGTCGAGGACGATCGGGATGTCGCGGCCCTTCACCTTGTGCTCGACGAGCGGCAGGACGTCGGCGGCGAGCGCCCCGATCTCGAGGGGCTCGAGCTTGTAGGCCGACGGGCGCGCGTAGGTGAGGAGCTGGCGGATGATCTTCTTGCAGCGGTAGGCCTGCTCCTCGATCACGTGGAGCGACTCGGGGAAGTCGCCGAACTCCTTCAGGGCGGCGAGCTCCGGCGCCCTCGCCAGCTCGAGCAGGTCCTCGGCGTAGCCGGCGATCGAGGCGAGCGGGTTGTTCAGCTCGTGGGCGACGCCGGCCGCGAGCCGGCCCGTGGCCGCGAGCTTCTCCGTCTCGAGGAGCCGCTCGTAGACGCGCTCGAGCTCCTGCGTCTTGTCGCGCACGCGCTTCTCGAGCTCGATCGCGGAGCGCCTGAGCTCCTGCTTCTGGCGCGAGAGGACCTCGTTCTTGTCCCGGATCGAGCGCTGGTACTCGAGCATCTGGGCGTAGATCTCGTTGCGGACGCGGATCGCGTCGCCGAGCTCGTCGTCCGGGATCCCCGCCTCCGGGACGAGGGCGCGCTTCTCGTCGCCCTCGACGAGGGCCCGGTTCGCGTCGGTCAAGGCCCCGAGCGGCTTCAGGATATGCTTCGAGAGGGCGTAGATGACGGCCAGACCGGTCGAGAGCAGGAGCACGAGCGTCGTCCCGGCCGCCAGCAGGAGGCGCTTCAGCACCTTCGTCCGCACGTCCTCGAGCGAGGTCGAGACGAGCAGGTAGCCGACGACCGCGCCCTCCTTGCCCCCGCGCACCGGGACGACGAGGTGGAGGACGCCGTCGTGCTCGGCGTCCACGGGCTCGGCGGCCCGCTCGCCCACGGCCCGCGAGACGACGTCGCAGCAGGCGGGCGCCGGGTCGGGGACGGCGCCGGGCGAGGCGGCGACGAGCTTGCCCTCCGGGTCGAAGACGAGCGCCGCCCCCTGCTCCAGGCGGTTCGACAGCTCGCCGGCGTGGCCCTCGATCTCGCGGGCGAGGTCGTCGAGCGCGTCCTGGCCCTTCGTCGCCAGGTCCTGACCGCGGTGATGGACGAGGATCGCGGCCGAGAAGCGAAGCGCGTCGCGTCGCTGCTCGACGAGCTCGCGCCGGTAGAGGACGGATGTCGGGACGACGACGATCGCCACGATCGAGACGATCGCGAGGGAGACGCCGAGGATGACCTTCGAGAGGAGGCTGCGGCGGGGCTTGGGGGTTGCGGTATCACTCACGACTCAGACACGAAGACAAGGACGACCGGAGGTCTCTGTGTCCAAGAAGGAACCCACCTCGCCGGACCTCTCTACCTTCCCGCGCGCAGCCGATCGGTCGCCTCCCGCACCGCCCGCCGTCGCTCGTCGCCGGCCGCGCCCGGCGGCAGGAGCGAGGCGTAGCGCTCGAAGGCCGAGAGCGCCTCGCCGCGCCGCCCGAGCGCCGCGAGGGCGACGCCGCGGTTCCAGTGCGGCTCGGCGAAGCGCGCATCGGCGCGGGTCGCGCGCTCGAAGAGGTCGACGGCCTGGAGGAGCCAGGACTCGCGGCTCGCCGGCTTCGTGTCCTTCTCCTCGGCCGCGCGCCGGTAGAGGAGGCCCAGGTTGTTGAGGGTGCGCGCGTGCGTCGGGTCGAGCTCGAGCGCGCGCTCGTACTCCTCGCGGGCGAGGACGTACTGGCCGAAGCGCTCGGCGAGGAGGGCGAAGTTGTAGTGCGCGTCGGGATAGCCGGGCTCGAGGTCGAGGGCCTTCTCGTAGTCGGCCTTCGCCTTCAGGTACAGGGCCTCGGCGGCGGCGCCCTTCTCCCGGTCGCCGAGCGCGGCGTACGCGCGCCCGCGGTTGCTGTAGGAGGACGGGCGGTGGACGTCGGCCTCGATCGCGCGCCCGAGCGTGCGCACGGCCGCGTCGAGGTGGCCCTCCTCGATCTCGAGAGTCCCGAGGTCGTTCAGCACGGCCGGGTCGCGCGGCGCCGCCTCGAGCGCCCGCCCGAGCGAGGCGCGCGCCTCGGCGTACTTCTCCTGCCGGAGCAGCAGCCGTCCGAGGAGGGCGTGCCCGTACGGCCCCTGCTTTCCCTCGGGGGTCCCGAGGTAGACCCGCGCCGCCTCCTCCGCCTGGGCGTGGAAGCCTCGCCGCTCGAGGGCGAGCGCCAGCCCGACGTGGGCGGGGGCGTACGTGTCGTCGAGCCTGAGCGCGCGCCGGTAGTGGAGCTCGGCCAGCTCGACGGCGCCCCGCCCGAGGTGGATGTTGCCGAGGTTGGCGTAGGCCGGGACGAACCGCGGGTCGACGGCCAGCGCCTCCTTGAGGAGCGCCTCGGCCCGGTCGGGCTCGCCCTCGGCGGCGACGGCCAGGGCCAGGTTGTTGAGGACGCGGACGTCGAAGGGCGAGGCCTCGCGCAGCGCCTCGAGGTGCCGGCGCGCCGCCCTCGGGTCGCCGCTCCGGTAGGCGAGGATCGCGGCGGCGAAGCGCGCCTCCTTCTCGGCGTCGGACATCGCGCGCGCGCCCTCGCCGCGCGCCCCTCGCTCGGCCTCGAGCCCGCTCGCGATCGCCTCGTAGGCGCGACGCGCCGCCGCGGGGTCCTTCGCCTCGAGCGCCCGGGCCTCCTCGATCGTCTTCGGGTCGGGGACGAGCTTCTCCGCCTGACCGCCCGCGCCCGTGCCCGGCTCCTGGCCGGGGCCCGGCCCCGTCGCCGCCGCCGGGATCGTCGGCGCGCGACCCTCGTCGGTCGGCTTCGGCCCGACCGGGACGACGACGACGGTCGTCGGCGGCTCGTCCGTGTCCGCCGCCTTGCCCGCCTCGCCCGCCGTCCGCGCCGCGGCCTTCGCGGCGCTCGCCAGGGCCTCGCGCTTCGCCCGGGCGTCCTCGGCGGCGGCGCGCGCCGCCGCCCGCGCCTCGTTCACCGCGGCCCCGGCCGCGAACGCGAGCGCCGGCGACGCCCGGGGGGCGGCCGGCGCCGGCGGGGGCGCGGGCATCGGCACGGGCACGGGCGTCGGGATCACCGTCGGCGGGGCCGAAGCGGCGGCCGTCGCCTCGGCGGCGGCGCGCGCGGCCCGGGCGGCGGCGAGGGCGGCCTTGACGGCGGTCGTCGTCGAGAGGCGCTCGACCTTAGGCGTCGCGGCCGCCCTGGGCGTCGCGGTCGACGCCGGCGGCTCGCCGGCCGGCGAGCGGACGACCTCCACCTCGATGGGGCGCTCGCCGCGGTCGGTCGCGGCCAGCGGCCGGACCGGAGCGGTCGAGGCGCGGCCGGCCTGGGGCGTCTTGCCGAAGTCCGTGAACGACGTGAGCGCGAGGTAGCCGGCGGCGACGGCGACCGAGATCCCGCCCGTGATCTTGAGGAGCGAGAGGACGCCGGTCGTGACGCTGCGGTGGAGGGGCGGCCCGCCGAGGCTCGTCCCGGCGAGCGAGGCGACCGGGTCGAACGTGTCCGCCTCGGGCGCGCCCGCGCGCGCGGCGACCGCTTCCTTGTAGCGGAGGAAGTCGCGGAAGTCGATCTGCCCGATCGGGACGACGTCCTCCTCGATCACGACCTCGAAGGGCGCGTCATCCTCGAATCCGCTGCCGCCGAGCGGGGCGCCGGCGACCGGGTCCTCGCCGCCCGGGAGGCCGGCGGCGACGGCTTCGGGGTCGTCGCCGGGGGTAGGCGTCGGGTCGCGAGGCTCGTTCACCGCCATGGAAGATCCCTTCCTCGGCCTCCCCTCGAACGCCGCGGGCACAGGTCCGGTCTCGGTCCCGGCGGATCGAACGGTCCGGCGCGACAGGTTAGACGGTCGCAGCGGCGGTTTGTTCGGTCGCGCGCTCGGGCCCGTCCGCGGTGGACGCCCGCCTGCGGCCGTCTATCCGATCGTCGCTAGCAGTATGGCACTCTCCCGCGATCGTGCAAGGGGCCCTCGGCGTAAGGCGTGACCTCTACTTGAGCCGGGGCTTCTCACCCGCGGCCTTGCGGGCGTCCGCTTGCCCGTTTCCGCTCGTCCGGGCCTGGGCGCCGTCGTTGTCGGGCGCCCCGGCGCCGGCGCCGGCGGCGGCCGCGGCGCGCGCGGCCGCGGCGGTGCGGAAGAGCGGCGCCGGCGACTCGCTGGACTCGGAGCGATGTCCGAGCCGCTCCGCCGGCGGCAGCGGTACCTCCTCGTCGTCCTTCTTCCCCCGCTTCTTCTCGTAGCTGATCGCCGCCACGAGCGCCCCGGCGGCGACGCACTTGAGCGGGTCCGGCGCGAGCCGGACGCCCTTCACGGGGAAGGGGAGGTCCATGTTCGCGATCTGCGCCTTCAGCTTCTCGATGAAGCCCGGCACCATCGCCGTCCCGCCGCCCACGACCCACTCGAGCGGCTCGTCGATGACGGACTCCGAGGTCCGGAAGCGCTCGCCGAACTGCTGGAGCGTGTAGCGGATGAGGTCTTCGTGGTAGATCTCGAGGGCGACCTGGATCGAGTCGCGCGGCTCGATGCGGCGGAGGTCGAGCTTCTTCTCCTTGATCGAGCAGACCTTGCTCGCGTTCGTCCCGCGGACGGCGGCGACGTGCTCGTCGATCCAGTCGCCGCCGCGGGCGACCGACATCTCGAAGAGCTTCTTCGCCCGCCAGGCGACGACGAGGTTCGTCATGCCGGCGCCGAACGAGACGCCGACGCCGGTGAACGGGACGGCCTCGCCCTCGCTCGTCTCGGCCGTCGGGTTCTCGTGGAAGACGATCGCCAGGGCCTCGTTCAGGATCTTGGGCTCGTAGCCGAGGCGCTTGAGGCAGCGCTCGATGAGGATGCGGTGGAAGGTGATGTCGGCCGGCTGATCGATCGGCTCGGCCGGGCACGTCGCCGCGCAGACCTCGCCGGGGAAGGAGGCGTGGCCGATGATGCCCTCGATCAGCAGCTCGAGCATGCTGATCGCCTCTTCCTCGCCCGGGTTGAGGACGCCCTTCGCCATCGGACGGCGGTAGGCCTTCTGGTTCGCCGTCAGCATCGCGAACTTGAGCGCGTCCTCGCCGACGACGTAGATCTGGTCGGCCTTCGTTATGTAGTAGGCGCCCGCGTCGTTCAGCATCTCCTCGGCGAAGTCTTCCTTGGGCATGCTGAAGAACGCGTCGCGCTCGGTCGTGAAGACCTCGCGGCCGTCCTTGATCTCCGCGCCGACGATGAAGCTCGTCCCAATGTCGATCGCCTTGGCCATCTGGCCCCCCTCGACCTCGACCTCGACCTCGACCGGCCCCTTTTCCCTCCCGATCTCGATCTTATATCAGATACTGCTCAGGAGGTCTGCCTTCTCGACGACGCTCGCGCCCTGGGCGACGTCCTTCCGGCCCGACTTGCGGCCGATCTCGGCGAAGTTCTTCTCGAGCTCGCGCTCCTTCTCCTCGAGGAAGGCGAGGCGGGCGCGGATCTCGGCCTCGGACAGCGTGGCGTCGAGGACGACGCGCTCCTTCTCCTCGCGGAGCTTGAGCTTCACGACCTTCAGGTTCTTCAAGGCGTCCTTGACGTCGGCGATCGCCGCCTTGAGCTCGTCGACGCCGGCCGCGGTCGCGGCGGCCGGGCCCGGCGCCGCCGCCGGCTGGCCCGGGATCGCCGCCCGGATCTCGGCCAGGACGGAGCGCTTGAAGCTCTCGAGCCGGTCGACGAGCTGCTCGTCCGTCAGCGAGGAGATGCCCTGCGCGCCGGGGAGCCCCGACTGGTCCTTGAAGACCGTCTGGAGGTAACCCTCCTCGAAGGCGACGAGGACCTGGTTCGACTCCTCGGCGCGCTTGCGCCCGAGGAGGTCCAGGTCGTAGTCGCCCTTCGGGGGGATCGAGATCGCGAGACCGCGGAAGGTGATGGTGCCGCGCAGCAGGTTCTTCACGATCCACATGGGTCGGGTCACCTCGCGATTCCGGGGAGCGTCTCGCCGCGCGAGAGCGTGGACGACTCGGGGGCCCGCCCCTCGCCGGCGGCGGCCGACGCCGCGAGCGGCGGGGCGGCGGTCGGCGGCGCGGCCCTGGGCGGCGCGGGCGGCGCCTGGGACGTGGCCACGGGCGGCGGGGCCGGGGTCGGGGTCGGGGCGGGCTTCGCCGGCGGCTTCGGCGCGGCCGCCAGGTCGCGCGGGGCGGGCCTCCCGCCCGCCCTCCGGTCGAGGTCCACGCGGCGCAGGATGTAGGCCGCGAACGCGTCGCGCTCGTCCTTCGCCCGGAGCCTGCGGGCCGCGTCCTCGGCCGAGGCCAGGTCGCCGGCGAAGTACGTGGCGTAGGCGATCACCGTCAGCGCGTGCGGGTCGGCCGGGAAGTACCCGGCGTAGCGGCGCGCGTCCGCGAGCTGGCGCTCGAAGGCCGACATCGAAGGGAAGAACCGGACGATGTCGACCTCGAGGTCGTCCGGGAAGCCGACGTAGCGGACCCCGCGCCTGAGCTGGAACGCCGAGTACGCGTACTGGCCGAGGCCGAAGAGGGCGTGACCGAAGCAGAGGCGCTTCAGGCCGTCCTCGGCGTGGACGCCGTCGCGCTCCGCCTCCATGACGGCGCAGCGGTAGACCTCGCTCGCCCGGAAGTAGTTCCCGAGCCGCATGTGGTCGTGGCCCTCGGCGATCAGCCGGTCGGCGGGCTGCGGCGAGAGGTCGGCCGACGAGGCCCCCTTCTTCTCGACCGGGGCGGGCGCGGGCGCGGGCGGCTTCGTCGGACCGCCGCGCGGAACGGGCTTTCCGTCTCCCCACTCCTGGGCGCGCGCGCCTCCGGCGAGGGCGGCGCCGGCGAGGACGGCGACGGCGAGGGCGGCGACGACGGCGACGGGACGAGGCCGAGGGCGGATACGAGGGGCTGCGCTCATCGGACCGGCTCTCCTTCAGGCTTCCACCACTATACCCGCGGTCCGCGCGGCCATCACGCCTAGCCGCCGCTCGAACGGGCCGGCGCCGGGGCCCGGATGCCGGCGGCGAGGTCGATGAGGCCGCCCTCCTGGAGCCAGAGCTGGCGGATCCTGAGGTTCCAGTGGCCGCGCGCCCGGTCGTGCTCGTAGGCGACGACGGTCACGGCGACGTCGTCCGGCTTCCGCTTCGCGCGCTGGCAGGCCTCGAGCTGCATGCGGGCGAAGTGCTCGTCGATCTGCGGCTTCAGGAGGACCGCGAACCCGAGCGTCTCGGGCCGCTTGCGCTTCGCCGCCGCGATCGAGACGGCGTAGTCGTTCCAGATCGGGCCCGTCTGCACGATCCACCGCTCCGTGTACGGGGCGAAGTAGGCGGCCGGGTCCTTGATCTCCGTGAAGCCCCCCGTGGCCGGGTCGACCTCGGCCAGGAAGTCCCTGGTCGCCGGCGTGTAGACGACGAGCGCCATCTTGTAGTAGCGCAGCAGCTCCGCCATCTCCCGCCGCGTCCGGCCCTGCTCGTCGAACTTGAGCTTCGGCGCCTTGACGCCCGCGAGGTCCCAGCGCTGCGTGCGCAGGCGCTCGTAGTCCTCGTTCTGGGCCACGCGCCGCTGGAGCTCCTCGTCCTTCTCGCGGGCGGCGCGCCGCGCCGCCTCCTCGCGGGCGCGGGCCTCGGCGAGGGCGCGCTCGGCCTCCTCGGCGCGGCGCCTCGTCTCGGCCTCGGCCTCGGCCCGCCGGCGGCGCTCGGTCTCGGCCTGCGCCGCGGCCGCCGCCTGCGCCCGCTCGGCCTCGATCCGCCTCTCCGCCTCGACGTCGGCCGTCCGCTTCGCATCCGCGAGCCTCCGCGCGAGGTCCTGCTTCTCCTGCTCGAGCTTCTTCCGCTCCTCCTCGAGCCGCCGCTCCCGGGCCTCGGCGACCTGCTTCTCCTCCTCGAGCCGGCGCCGCTCGGCCTCGGCCAGCCGCTCCGCCTCCTCGGCCTTGCGCTTCGCCTCCTCCTTCTCCTGCTCGAGCTTCTTCCGCTCCTCCTCGAGGCGGACCATCTCGGGGAGCTTCGTCTCCTCGTCCTTGCCGTTCTCGACGATGCGCGCCGGCTCGGGGGCCCTCTTCTCCTCGACCTTCGGCTCGGGCGGGGGAAGAGGCGGCGGCGGCTCGGGCGGAAGCTGCTTCGCGATCGCCGCGAGCTCCTCCGCCGTCTGCTGGATCTCGACCATGATCGCGTCGTCGGGCGGCGGCGGCGGCGCGGCCGCGCGGGCGCCGATCGGGCCCCACGGCGGCCGGATGATCAGGAAGTGGACCACCACCGAGAGGGCGATGAAGAACCCGTAGTAGGCGATCTGGCGCATCCGTCTTCCCTCGGCGAACGCTACGACGCCGCTTTCGTCTGCACGGCGAACTCGATCTTGAACAGCCCCGCCTCGGCCAGCCCGGCGAGGACGGCGAGCACGTTCCCGAAGGCCGCGTTCGTGTCGCCGCGCACGCGCACCCGCAGCTCCTTCCCGGCCTGCTCCTGCCGGCCGCGGAGGTCGCGGGCGAGCGCCTCGGGGTTCGCGACGGGCTGCCCCTCGAGGAGCACCCGCCCGTCCGCGGTCACCTCGACGACGACGCGCGGCGCCTCCTCGGCGCTCGCCTCCGCCGCCCGGTCGACCGTCGGCACCTCGAGCTTCACCGTCTCGTCCTTCCGGATCTGCGAGAGCGAGATGAAGAAGATGAGGAAGATGAAGATCACGTCCGTGAGGGACGTGTTGTTGAACGCGGGCTCGAACCCATCGTCCCTCGACTTGAGCCTGATCTTCGGCGCTTCACCGGCCACGGCTCGAGCCTCCGCGTGGTCAACCGACCAGGACGACGTCGCCCACCTTCTTCGTCCGCAGGCGGGCCTGGATCACGTTCAGCCCCTCCTCGATCTGGTGCGCCATCCGGCTCGAGAGCAGGTTCGAGACCGAGGACGCGATGTAGCCGAGGAGGTAGATCACGAGCCCGAACATCGTCGTGTTGAGGGCGACGGAGAGCGCGGCCGCGAGCTCCGTCTCGTTGCGCCCGAGCGCCAGCGTCGAGAACGCCATGCTGACGCCGATGACGGTCCCGAAGAGGCCGAGGCTGCAGCTCACCGTCGTGATGATGTTGACGACGGGGAGCGCCCGCTTCGTCTCCCGCAGCTTCTTCTCCGCCAGGGCCGCCGCCATCTCCGCGTCCTGCGTGCGGATGAAGTGATAGAGGACGCTCGCGACCGGGTCGCGCGTCGCCTCGGCGCGCCTCCGGTCGACGGCGAGGGTCAGCAGCTCCGCCCGCAGCCGCTCGTCGCGCGCGAGCCAGAGGACGACCCAGTGCCAGGAGCGCTCGAGGATCAGCCCCAGGCACAGGACCGACGCGACGAGGAGGGGGATCATCGTGTACCCGCCGTCCGTCACGAACTTGTAGATCACGTGCGCACCTCGCGCCGGTCGTCTCGTCTCGAGTCCGCGGCCGGGGTTGGCGCCCCGGCCGCGGGTCGGCTATCCTGGGGGACGGAGCGTTCGGCTCTCGGCGCGCGATAAGTCAGCGGAGCGGCAAGGAGGAAGGCTGGCTCCGCGGCCGAAAGCCGAACGCTCGCGTCTTCTCGTCCTCCCGCCTACTTCCGGGGCGGCGCACCCTCATGCCCGGCGCTCTCGACGACCGCCTCCGGCAGGAAGCGGTTGCAGTGCGCGCAGAGGACGTTCGAGTCCATGGTGTTGCGCGTCTCGAAGCCGGAGAGGCGCTGGAGGGTCGACTGCATGCCCTCGATCGCCTTCTCCGCCGGCGTCCTCTTCTTCTCGAAGAGGTCGGGGCGCTCGACGCGGAGCCGCGCCTCCTTCTCGCTCCTCCGCCGCTCGAACTCGGCCGCGCGCATCTCGGCGCCGCCGACCTCCTCGCGGTAGAAGGCGAGCTCCTCCGTCAGCCGCTGCCGGGCGCGCTCGTACTTGCCGTACTCCTCGCCGAGCTGCTTCTGGTAGGTCGCCTCCGTGATCTTCCCCTCCTCGCGCTGCCGCTTGAGGGCGAGGGTCCGGTTCATGTAGGTGACCTGGAGCTTCCGGAACTCGTCCTCGAACTTCGCGAGCTCGGGCGCGTACTTCGCGATGATCTCGCGGTTCGACTCCACCCGCTTCGCGTCGACGCGGGTGCTCTCGCGCTGCTCCGAGAGGATCTTCTCGTAGATCGCGATCGTGTCGTCGAGGTTGCGGCCGATCTCGCGGGTCGCCGCCTCGTCGCGCTCGAACGCGTCCGCGCCGCCCGTCGCCCCGACGGGCGTCACGGGCGCCGGGCCGCCGGCGCGGGCCGCCGGCGCGGGGGCCGGTCCCGGGACCGGGACCGCGTCGCCCGGGAGCCGCCACGGATCGTCGGGCCGCGTCGCGGGCGCCGGCGCCGGGGCCGGCACGCCGGGCGGGGCCCACTCCGCCAGGGGATCCCGGGGCGCCGGGCCGCCGCCCGTGCCGCCGGGCGGCGCCCCGAACGCCGTGCCCGGCGCCGGGGGCGCGTCCTGGGCGAGGGCCGGAGCCGCCGCCGCGAGGGCGAGCAGCGCGGCCACGACCGTCCACCGCTTCGACATGTTCGACCTCCTTGCCACTCTCACGCGCTCCGCTTCGCTTCGCGCGTACTCGAGGTGCGCGCTTCGCGCGCGTCGTCTGGTTCTCTTCAACCGCGCTTCGCGCGGTTACTTGTCCTGGAGCTTGCGGCGCATCTCCGGCTTGCTGAAGTAGTCGATCGCCTCGTCGAGCGCGGGCGTGCCCGGCGCGCCGACGCCCGTCTGCCCGACCTCGTCGATCACGCTCGAGAGCTTCGCGAGCGTGTCGGTGGTCTCGGCGAACCGCCCGAGGCCCTGGCCGATGCGGTCGTGCACCGCCGTGAACGCGTCGACCCGGAGGTAGATCTGGGCGAGCTTCTCGGTCACGTTCTTGATCGACCGCTCGCCGTAGTAGAAGCCCTCGTCCATGATCTTCTGGATCCGGGCCGCGTCCTGCTGGTACTCGATCGCCGCCAGCAGGTACCCCTTCTCGTGCTCGAGGTTCTCGACCAGGTCCGAGAACTTCGACTGGAGCTGCGCGAACAGCCCGTGGAGCGCGGTCAGGTTCTTCTGGAGGACCTTGTAGTTCTGGAGGTTCATCTCCATGCCGCGGATGTTCCGGTTCTTCAGGCGGAAGCGGCGGAGGTGCTGGGCGAACTCGCCCTCCAGGTGCTTCGCCATCTCGGGGTCCCTCTGGCGCGCCTCCTTGATCTCGACCGCGAGCCGGATGAGCTTCTGCTCGTGGCCGTCCGCCTCGACGCGGAAGGACTCGACGCGCCCCTCGTACTCGGCGATCTTGTCCGCGAACGCGTGGTCGTAGCGGCCGAGCTTGCGCCGCAGCTCCTTGAAGCTCGACAGGAGCTGGTCCTGGCCGGCGATCACGGAGTCGAAGTCGCGGACGACCTGGTCGGCGAAGAGCGCCATCTTGCGCTGGATCGAGCTCGCGAGGACCTCGTTCTTCGGGTCGGCGACGTAGGCCTCGAAGTCCTGCGACAGCTCCTGGGAGGCCGCGCCGAGCGCCTCGGAGAGGCCGACCATGCTGTCCATCGAGCGCTCGATCTGCTTCACCTCCCGCTCGATGGACCACGAGTCGGGATCCGGCCGCTTCTCGCTGTAGCCGCCGCTCCCCTCCCTCTTCTCGCCCTCCCCGGGCGCGGCGCGAGCCGGCGACGGGAGCGCGACGGCGGCGACGGTCCCGGCGGCGAGCAGCGCGACGCGGATCACGCTCTGACGGTTCATGGGTCGAACCTCCTGGCCTGGCTCTCGGCTGTCTCTATCGGGCCCGCGACGCGGCATCCATGGCCGCGAAGAACGGCTGATCGTTCAGGAGCTCCGCCGCCTGCTTGCGGCGGTCGGACGACACGCGGGCGAAGTGGGCCTTCGCCCGCTTGAAGTCGCCGACGAGGTAGTTGAGGACCCCGAGGTTGTAGTGGTCGCCCTCGGTGACGGGCTCCTCGACGGCCTCCTTCTCGGCGACGTACTGCGAGTAGAGGCGCTTCGCGTCCTCGAACGTGCCGAGCAGGTAGTGGCACTCGGCCGCGTTGTAGAGGGCGTCGCGGTAGTGACGGGCCGTGAACGGGTCCGGCTCGCCGCGCCCCGTCTCGATCCCCTGCCGGTAGTAGCGGATCGCCGTCGTGAGGTCGCCGCGCTTGCGCGCGTGCGTCCCGGCGATGACGAGCGCGGCGACGCGCTCGTGCTTCGGCAGGTCGGTCGAGAGGAGGGCGGTGACGTCCGCGGACGCCGACTCCACCTGGCCCGACTTGATGTACAGGTTCGCCCGATAGAGGCGCGGGAGGCCCTGGTCCGGCTTCAGCTCGACCGCGCGGCCGTAGTCGGCCGCGGCCTGGGCCTGGTCGCCCAGGCGGTCGGAGGCGACGCCCCGCTGGAGCGTCGCGCCGTAGTCGCTCGGGTCGCGCCTTATGATCTCGTCGTCGAACTTCACCGCCCGCTCGTACTCGCCCCGGGCGAAGGCCTCGTCGGCGTGGGTCCTCAGCTGCTCCGTGGTCGGCGTGCTGCGGCAGCCCGAAGCGCCGAGTGCGGCGGCGACGACCACGGCGAGCGCGGCTCCATACTTGGTCACGGCTTGACGCCTCCTTCCAACCCACCTATCGCCGTCTCGAGCCCCGGGGGCCGAAGCCCCGTGCGGGCTCACCGGTCATTCCCGTCCGGGCCGCCGCGCCGCCGTCGCCCGCGGGCGAGGGCGCAGGGCGGCCCGTCGATCGCTCAAGCACGCGGCGTTCCAATCCCGCCGGAGAGCCGCAGACGCGCGCGCCGCAAGCTCTCCGGCCAGGAGGCGGGTGAGGTCGCGCCGCGGGCGTGGCGTGTCAGGGCCGCAGGGGTATGACGATTCCGTCACGGTCGGTCACGGGATTCGCGGCCCCGGCCGAAAGAGAAGATGTGGCCCCGCTCGGTCTCGCGCTGGTCGCCGGCCTCCTCGCGGTCGCCGTCTTCGCCTGCTTCCTCCGCGTCCGCCGCGATCTCGACGGGGCCCGCGCCGACCTCGGCGCGCTCGCCGAGGCGCTCGACCGCGAGCTCAGGCGGTCGCGGCACCTCGCCCGCGAGGTCGAGCTCCTGTCGGCGATCCGCGAGGTGAGCCTCATCGCCAACGACGACGTCTCGTTCACGCGGATCCTCGCCCTGGTCCTGAAGGTGATCGAGGAGGTCTGCGAGACGGAGTCGCTCGCCATCTACCTCCGCGACGAGGGCGGCACGGGGCCCGAGTGGCCGCGCCCGCGCGCCCGCCGCGAGGGCGGCGCCGCCCGGTTCGACGCCGAGGCCGCGCCGCCGGACGACGCCGAGGCGGCGCTCGTCGCCGAGGCCTGGCGGCTCCGTCGCAGCCGGCGGCGCGTCGAGCCGGAGCGGGTCTCGATCGCGACCCTGCTGTCCGCGGACGCCGAGGTCTTCGGCGTCATCGTCGCGACCGCCGCCGCGCCCGGGCGCGGCCCGGACGGGGACGGCGACGGGGACGGCGACGGCGACGGCGTGGCCGCGCTCGAGGCGGCGCTCGAGGCCCTGACGAAGCACGTCGCCCTCGCCGTCCGCAAGCCGACGCTCTACGACCGCGCCGTCGTCGACTCGCTCACGCGCCTCTTCACGAAGCGCCACTTCACGTCGCAGCTCGCCCGCTACCTCGCCGAGAGCCGCCGCACGCGGGCGCCGCTCGCCCTCGCCCTCTTCGACATCGACCACTTCAAGAAGGTGAACGACGGGCACGGGCACCTGACCGGCGACCTCGTCCTCGCCGAGGTCGCGGCCACGATCCGGACGACGATCCGCGAGTACGACTCCGCGTACCGTTACGGCGGCGAGGAGATGGCCGTGCTCGCGCCGGACGCGACGCTCGAGGGGGCGCGCGGCCTCGCCGAGCGCGTGCGGCGCGCCGTCGAGCAGAAGACGTTCCGCACGGACCGCGGCGACCCGCTCCGCGTCACGATCTCCGCCGGGGTGGCCGCGTTCGGGGCGGAGACGGCCGAGCCCTCGGCGCTCGTCGCCGCCGCCGACCGCGCGCTCTACGAGGCCAAGCGCGGCGGGCGGAACCGCGTGCGCGCGGCCGGCGACCCGCCGCTCCCGGAACCGGTCCCGACATCGCCCGCGGAGGGGCCCGCTTTTCCGCCGCCCTCCGTCACGGCGATCGACGCAAAGGAAAGCGCGCGAGCGGGAAAGAAGAGAGCGAGCGAAACCTCATCGCCCCGCCCGAAGAGAATGAGGTCTGCGCGCGTCGAATAGGATGGCGCGCTTCCGAGGGGGACCTCATCGACCCGGTGAGACGTCGCCGGATCGCCCTCTCGCTCGAGGACTGGGAGGGGGAGCCCGATGGACCCAGCCCGGGAGCTGTACGCCGGACGCACCGTCGGCGGCTACACGCTCGTCGAGCGCCGCGGCCGCGGCGGCTTCGGCGAGGTCTGGAAGGCGACCCGGATCGAGGACGGCGAGGCCGTCGCGATCAAGTTCGCGCTCGACCCGGACTACGTCCGGTTCCTGCGGGCCGAGGGCGTGATCCAGCACGCGCTCGCCCACCCGGGGATCGTCAAGACGTTCGACGTCCAGACCGCCGCCGACCCGCCCTTCGTCGTCATGGAGCTGGTCGAGGGGCCGAGCCTGCGCGACCGGCTGAAGGACGGGCCGCTCCCCTGGCCCGAGGCCGAGAACCTCATCTTCCACCTGGTCGAGATCCTCGAGTACACGCACGCGCGCGGGATCGTGCACCGCGACCTCAAGCCCGAGAACATCCTGATCACGGACGCGGGCGACGTGAAGCTCGCGGACTTCGGGCTCGGCATCGCGAAGGACCGCTTCATCTCGAACCTGCTCCTCTCGCAGAACATGACGTCCCACGCGAGCGCCTCGGCGATCGCCGGCACGTTCGCCTACCTCTCGCCCGAGCAGCGCGCCGGCGAGAAGGACATCGACGCCCGCGCCGACCTCTACGCCCTCGGCGTCGTCCTCTTCGAGACCGTGACGGGCCGGCTCCCGGGCGGCCTCGAGCTGCCGAGCGACCTCGCCCCCGGGCTGCCGGCGCGCCTCGACCGGGCGTTCCGGCGCTGCTACGCCGCCGACCGGCACCGTCGCGTCTGGACGGCCGCCGAGCTCAGGCGCGTCCTCATGGGATCGCCCGTCCAGACCGTCGTGCGCGCGGCCGCCGGGCTCCTGATCGCCATCCCGCTCTGCGCCGGGCTCGCGGCGACGGCCGGCCCGGGGGCCGGGGGGAGGGGCGAGGGGACGCCGGCGCCGCTGGCCGCGCGGGCGGGCACGTCATCCGCCCGGATGTTCGCGATGCCGGGGACGGCGACGGGGACGGCGGCGACCCCGGGGACGCGCGCGGCCTCGAGCCCGGACGACTCGAGCCCGAGCCCGAGCGCGAGCGCGAGCACGGGAGGGACCCTCCTCGGTCCCGTCGCCTGGTACGAAGCCTGGCTCGAGGCCGGGCTCGTCCACCTCGCCTCGGGCCAGTGGGCGCGGGCGCGCGAGTGCCTCGCGGCCGCGGCCGAGGCCGAGCCGGCGGCGGCGGCGGCCGGCGCGACCGTGCGCGGGGCGGCGGCGCTCCTCGAGCGGGCCGAGCGCGAGGTCGAGCGCGAGGCCGCCTACGCGCGCCTCCTCCACGACGCCGACCGGCTGGCGAGCGAGTTCGAGCGGCTGCGCGGCGGCGAGGGACCGGGCGTCCCGCGCTACTACGCGGTCGACAAGGGCGCGGCCGCGCGCCGCCTCTACATCCGCGCGCTCTCGCACCGGGTCGAGTCGGCGGTCGAGGCCCGCGTGATGGCCCTCGAGGCCCACCTGGCGGACGAGCGCAAGGCCCTCGTCGCCGACGCCGCCCTGGCCGAGGCCAGGGGCGACCTGCGCGCCGCCCACGCGGCCGTCTCGCTCGCCCTCGGGATCGCCTTCGACGCGGCCACGGTCGCCGCCCTCGAGCGTCGCTACGGCGAGGTGTCGGCGAGGGTCGAGCGCCTGGCCACGGACGAGAGCGCCCGCGAGGCGCGCCGCCACGAGCTCGTGCGCCAGGGCGACCGGCACGTCATGAGCGAGGAGTTCGCGGCCGCGGTCGAGGCCTACACGGCCGCCCAGGAGATCGCGCGGGCGCCGGACATCGAGCGCAAGCTCGAGGCGTGCCGGCACAGCCTCTGGAAGCGGCGCGCCGACGAGCACCTCCTCCGCGACGAGCTGGCCCAGGCCGAGTCCGCTTACGTCCAGGCCCTCGCCCACCGGGAGAGCCCGGGCGTCCGCGGGGCCCTCCAGTACGTCCGCGAGCAGCGGAAGCGCCAGGCCGAGCTGGCGGCGGCCCAGGTCGCCCGGGCGCGCTCGGGCGGCCCGGCCACGGCGGCTTCGGCGTCGGTCGGCTACTGCGAGCTCGTCGAGCACGGCGGCTACCCGCGGCCGTCGCGGCCGGGCGGTCCGCCCGGCTACCTCGTGAGCGGGACGATCCGCAACATCTCGGGCGCGACGCTGAGGAGGGTCGACGTCAAGATCCGCTACTACGACTTCGCCCGCCGTCTCATCCACGAGACGCGCAAGAACTTCACCCACGTCCAGCCCGGACAGGCGTTCGTCTTCGACGACGAGACGGTCGACCCCTCGGTCGCCGGGCGCATCGCGTTCTACCGCATAGCCGTGGAGTGAGAAGACGGGCTCATCCGAAGCCCTCGGGGAAGCCGGGAAGGGAGGAAGGCAGGAGCGTCGAGGCGTTCCTGCCTTCCTCCCTTCCTGCATTCCCGAGAAGGGGGCTCGCTTCCGCGTCTCGCCCGGGTCCCCGCCGGAACTTTCGCCTTGTCTAACCGTCTACATCCGTGGTATACATACGTCTTTCCACCTCCGGACCGGCGAGGGGCGATGGCGGGTCGGCTGGCGATCCCGGGGTACGCGATCGAGGCCGAGGTCGGCCGCGGCGGGATGGGCGTCGTCTACCGCGCCCGCCAGCAGAGCATGGACCGGGCGGTCGCGATCAAGGTCCTGCCGCCCGCGACGGCCAGGAACCCGACGTTCGTCGAGCGCTTCCTCCGCGAGGCGCGCGCCGCCGCCAAGCTCAACCACGAGAACGTCGTCGCCGCGATCGACGCCGGGCGGGCGAGCGAGTTCGTCTACTTCGTCATGGAGTTCGTGGACGGCGAGACCGTCCAGGCGCTGATCGAGCGGAACGGCAAGCTCGCCTTCCCCGAGGCCCTCTCGATCCTGATCCAGGTCGTCCGGGCGCTCGACCACGCCCACCGCCACGGCCTCGTCCACCGCGACGTCAAGCCCGAGAACGTCATCATCGCCCGCGACGGGCGGGCGAAGCTCTGCGACCTCGGCCTCGCCCGGCTCGCGCCCCCGCCCGACGAGGCCGGCGGCGGCGCGGCGGGCGGCGGCGAGATGAAGACGGGCGTGGCCGTCGGGACGCCTTACTACTGCGCGCCCGAGCAGGCGCGCGGGCTCGTCGACATCGACATCCGGGCCGACCTCTACGCGCTCGGCGCCTCCGCCTACCACATGCTCGCAGGCGAGCGCCCCTTCGACGGCGGAGACGCCCGCGAGATCCTCTGGAAGCAGGTGAACCGGCCGTTCCCGGCCCTCGAGGAGAAGCGCGACGACCTGCCGAAGCCCTTCCTCGACCTCCTGCCGCGGCTCGTCGAGAAGGACCGCGACGCCCGGCCGGCGACCCCGGCCGACGTCCTCGCGGCCCTCGAGGCCATCCGCGACGAGATCGAGGGCCGCGCCCCCGCCGGGGCGGGGCGCTCGCGCCGGCCGGGGTCGTCCTCGGAGCGCCGGCTCGCGGCGCCGGTGACCTCCACGGCCGCGCCGCCGCCGGAGAAGTCCTCCACCAGGGCCCTGGCGCTCGTCGGCGGCGTCGTGATCGTGGCCGCGGTCGGGTTCGGGCTCTTCAAGATCCTCGGCGGGCGCGACGGCGCGGGCGCCGCCCCGGGCGACGGCGGCGTCGCCCAGGCGGAGCCGGCGCGCGGGGAACCGGCGGCGGCGGACGCGACGCCCGCCGCGACGGGCACGGTCACGGGCGCGACGGACACGGGCTCCGGCCCGGGGGCGACGCCGACGTCCGCCGGCTCGGGCCGCGACACCGCCCGCGAGGCCGAGGCCGCCCTCAAGCTGCGCCTCGCCCACGAGCGCTCGGGCCCGTCGCCGGCCGACATCCCGGCCGCGATCGCCCGCTACCGCGATGTCATCGCGAAGTTCGAGGGCACGCCGGCCGCGATCGAGGCCCAGGCCGAGGTCAAGCGCCTCGAGGCCCTCGCCCTCGAGCGCCTCGACCAGGAGCTCGCGCGGCTCGCCGAGGAGGCGAAGAAGCCGCTCGCGGCGCGCGACTTCCTGAGCGCCGCCGCCCTCTACGCGCCCCTCGCGACCCGCGAGAAGGGCGGCAAGGGCGAGGCGCGCGTCGCCGACGCCATCGCCCGGATCGAGACGGCCTGCGCCCGCGCCCTCGCGGAGACCGAGGCGGCCGCCAAGACGCTCCGCGACCAGGGCCGGTTCGACGACGCCGCCGCCGCGCTCGAGGACTTCGCCCGCCGCGCGACCGGCCCCTCGAAGGCGAGCGCGCTCACGTGGGCCGAGGACCTGCGCCGCCTGGGCGCCGAGAAGGGCGCGTCGCTCGAGGTCGAGCTGGCGGTCGGCGAGGCGCGCGACCTCCTCTCCGCCAACGACCCGGCGGGGGCCGAGGCCGCGCTCGCGAAGGCCCTCGCGGACCGGCGGCTTGCGAGCGGGAAGGGCCGGCTCGAGGCCGTGCGCCGCGAGGTCGCGCTCTTCCAGGCGGCGGCGCGGCGCCTCCCGGACCTCGAGGCGAAGCTCAAGGCGGCGGCCGAGGTCCCGCTCGCGACCGGGGAGCGGCTCGACGGTCGCGTCCAGCAGGTCGACTGGGCGGCGGCCATGCTCGCCGTCAAGGTCGACCGCCGGCCGGCCGCCGAGGGCGTGCCGCTGGCCTCGATCGACGGGGCGTTCCTGGCCTCGCTGCTCGCGGTCGAGGACACGGCCGAGGGCCACCTGGGGGCGTTCGTCCTCTTCCTCCGGCGCGGGATCCCGCACGCCGCGGCGGTCGAGCTCGCGGCCGCGCGGGCGCGCGGGGCGGGCGTCGACGAGGCGCTGGCGAAGGAGTGCGCGGCGGCGGTGGCGGCCGCGCGCGAGAAGGAGGCGGCGGCGCTGCTCGAGCGCGGGAAGGCGGCGGCCGTCCTCGAGGACCTGGACGACGCGGTCGCGCTCCTGAAGCTCCTCAGGGCCCGCTACGCGGACACGGCCTTCCTCAAGACGAACGACGGCACGGCCCGCGAGACCTACCGCGACGCGCGCTCGCGCCAGCTCGTCGCCGGGCCCGTCCAGGCCTTCTTCGCCGGCAAGGTCGAGGCCCGGAAGGGGAAGCCGACGAAGGTCACGTACGCCTTCGACGAGGCGGCCGAGGCCGGCGACTTCATCGCCGACGTCAAGGTCAGCGACAAGGCCTCGGTCAAGGTCGACGGCGGGACGCTCGAGGCGAAGGGCCGCGTCCTCTGGAAGGCGCACCTCGCGGGCGACGCGCTCGTGGACCTCGTCGTCCGCGGCGCGACGCGCGGCAACGTGAACGTCGTCCTCTACGACCGCGGCCGCTGGCTCGGCTGGTTCACGGGCATCCAGACGAAGTACCCGGACCGCGACAACCTCCGGGCCTCCAAGCGCGCCCCCGACCCGAAGGTGCGCTCGGCCCTGTTCGGGATGCCGGCGAACGTGATCGGCCGCGGGGGCGGGGCCTTCGACCCGACCGAGTGGTTCTGGGCGTCGCGCGGGCCGACGCCGCCCCGCGGGGCGGGCGCCTTCCGCGTCCAGGTCCAGGCCGCCGGCGGGCAGATCGTGCTCCGGCTCGACGGGAAGGTCCTGGGCGTCGCCCCGATCCCGGAGGTCGACCAGGAAGGCGGCGTCGCGCTCTGGCCGTTCGCCGAGAACATCATCGAGGTCGAGGAGATGCGGATCACCGGCGACCTCGACCCGGCGTGGTTGAAGGCCGAGGCGCTCGCCATCGCCGACCGGGAGCTGGTCGCGCCGTCGGCGCCGCCCCCGGGTCCCGGTCAGTAGTGGGTTCCGGCCCGGTCCGCAGGTCGGTTGGTCGGTTGGCTGAAAAGAACGAACGAGGTCGTGCCTCTCATGAAGCGCATAGCTCTCGCACTCGCCCTCCTGATCGTCGCCCTCGCCCTGGGGGTCTCGACGCTCGCGCCGCCCTCCCAGGCCGACCGCGTGCACCTGCGCGACGGCCGCGTCCTCGAGGGGCGCGTGATCAAGGAGGACGACAGCCACGTCCAGCTCGAGAAGGAGTTCGGCGGGGTCCCGCAGATCCTGACCTTCGAGCGCCACGAGGTCGTGAAGATCGAGCGCGTCCTCACTCCGCGCCAGGAGTTCGAGGAGGCGTTCAAGAAGTGCAAGACCGGCGACGACTTCGTGAAGCTCGCCGCGACGGCGAAGGAGAAGGGCCTCGACTCGGAGCAGAAGCGCTGCTTCGAGGAGGCCGTCAAGCGCGACCCGAAGAACAAGGAGGCGCACCTCGCCCTCGGTCACGTCCTCCACGAGGGCAAGTGGATGACGGAGCGCGAGTACAAGACCGCGCTCGGGTGGGTCGAGATCGACGGCGAGTTCGTCCCGCCCGACCAGGTCGAGGCGAGGCGCGAGGAGCGGCGGGCGGCGGCGCGGAAGCGGGCCGCCGACAGCCAGGAGCGGATCCGCCAGGAGCTCGAGGGCCGGCCCTTCGCCGACGCCGAGCCGATCACGACGAGCCACTACATCGTGAAGTGCAACGCCGGCAAGGACGACAAGCTCGCCCGGGCCTACGCCGACTTCCTCGAGAAGCTCTGGGAGAAGCTGAACAAGCTCTTCCGGAAGTACAAGCGCCAGCACGGCGACAAGAGCAAGGTCTACATCTTCGCCAACGCCCGCGAGTTCTACGACACGACGAACATGGAGGAGGGCGTCGGCGGCTACTTCTTCGCCTCGGGCGGCGAGCAGTTCGGCTCGAAGGAGTACGACCGCCTCCTCGCCGGCTTCCACGGGACGTTCGGGGCGACGGGCAACACGTACCTCGTCCTCGCCCACGAGGGGACGCACCAGTACCAGAACTCGATCTGCGAGGGGACGCACGAGGACTGGGCGCTGCGCCCGACGTGGTGGGTGGAGGGCCTCGCCGTCTACTTCGGCGACGGCTTCAAGTTCGACAAGAAGAAGAACATCGAGATCGACGTCCCGCGCGACCGCCTGGCCCAGCTCCAGCAGAACCTGCGCGGCGGCCAGCTGACCGAGTTCGGGGGCGTGAAGGGCATGCCGGCGCTCATCCGGCTCCCGCACCGCCTCTACAGCGGCTTCTACTACGCCCACGGCTGGGGGCTCTGCTACTACCTCATGCACCGCGGGCAGGACAAGAAGGGCGCGAACAAGCCCGTGAAGCTCGGCGACAAGGAGATCGACCTCGCCAAGGTGTTCGAGGACTTCACGGACTTCGTCGTCAAGCAGCCGCCGGCGGACGTGAAGGGACGGTTCCTCCAGGGCGACTGGCGGTCGGCGGCCGAGCACTACGCGGGCAAGCTCGAGAGCCTCCTCGGGATCCCGGGCGACCGCACCTGGGACGTGATCGAGAGCGACTACAAGGACTTCATCCTCCAGATGGAGCTGAAGAAGCTCGGCAAGGTCAAGGTCAACACCTACACCTCGAACGAGACGTTCTTCGAGGTCTCGAAGCCCGGCGACTCGAAGTGGAAGTTCGACGAGGACAGCATCCAGGGCGACGAGGCCATCCGCATGGTCAACGACTCGACGACCGGCCTCATCCGCGTCTCCGTGGACGGCAACATGACGAACGACGAGCTCGAGAAGGTCGCCGACGACACCGAGCGCGGCCTCGGGTTCTCGATCGAGTCGGCGGTCTTCGACAAGCGGGAGCCGATCGACCTCCCCTGCGGCCACCCGGCCTGGGAGCTCGTCTACTCGGGGAAGGCGCGCCAGGCGGCGAACGCCACGAAGGAGGTCCAGGTCCGCACGAACGAGCAGCGGTTCCGCCACGTCGTGGTGGTGACCCTGAAGCGGATCTACCACATCATCTGCCAGGCCGACAGCGACCGCTTCGCCGAGAACGAGGAGGCGTTCGCCGAGGTCCTCAAGAAATTCAAGGTCTTGCCCGAGCAATAGAGGGATGAGATAATCCGCGGATCGCGCCGGGCCCCGGTGGTTTCGCCGGGGCGCGGCGTTCCGTCTTTGGGGGGAAGCGCGTTTCGATGGGACAGGGCGCGAGCGGTTCGAGGCCGGACCTCGGCCTCGAGTTCGAGAGGCCGATCGTCGAGCTCGAGAAGAAGATCGAGGAGCTCGTCCAGTTCGCCTCGACGACGGAGATCGACCTCTCGAGCCAGATCCTGGCCCTGCGCGAGCGTGCGCGCGAGCTCAAGCGCGAGATCTACGCCGGGCTCTCGCCCTGGCAGCGGGTCCTCATCGCCCGGCACGCCGCCCGCCCGACCTTCACCGACTACCTGCACGCCTTCGTCGAGGACTGGATCGAGCTCCACGGCGACCGCTGCTTCCGCGAGGACCGGGCGATCGCGACCGGGCTCGGGCGGATCGACGGGCGGGCGTGCCTCATCGTCGCCCACCGCAAGGGGAAGACGACGAAGGAGCGGCTCGGCTGCAACTTCGGCATGCCCCACCCCGAGGGTTACCGCAAGGCCCTCCGGAAGATGAAGCTCGCCGAGAAGCTCGGCCTGCCGGTCGTCACGTTCATCAACACCCCCGGGGCCTACCCGGGCGTCGGGGCCGAGGAGCGCGGCCAGGCGCACGCGATCGCCGAGAACCTGCTCGAGATGGCGCGCCTCGCGACGCCGGTCGTCTGCGTCGTCCTGGGCGAGGGCGGCTCGGGCGGGGCGCTCGGGATCGGCGTCGGCGACCGCGTCCTCATGCTCGAGAACGCGTACTACTCGGTCATCTCGCCCGAGGGGTGCGCCGCGATCCTCTGGAAGACGGCCGAGCGGGCGAGCGAGGCGGCGGACATCCTCAAGATCACGGCCGGCGACCTCTTCTCCTTCGGCGTGATCGACGAGGTCGTCCCCGAGCCGCCGGGCGGCGCGCACCGCGAGCCGGCCGAGGCCGCGCGCCTCGTGAAGGCGGCGATCTGCGCGGCGCTCGACGACCTGCGGGCGAAGCCGCTCGAGGCCCTGCTGGCCGAGCGCTACGACAAGCTCCGCCGCGTCGGCGCCTGGATCGAGGGGCAGCCGATCAGCCCGGCGATCGCCGAGGACATAGCGGACGCCGAGGCGGGGCCGCTGACCGACCCTCTCGCGGAGCCGCAGCCGGCGGCCGGCGTCGCGGCGCTGCCCGAGGCGTGATCGCGTAACGTCGCGTGAGCCCGCGCCGCCTCTTCCTCGTGGTGGTGCTCGTCGCGTTCACGGCCTACTCGACGTTCGTGGTCGGCACCCGGGGCTACTTCGGCTTCCTCACCCTCGCCTGGCGCGAGCGCTGGGGGATGCAGGTCCTCCTCGACCTCACGATCGCGCTCCTCCTCTTCTGGGACCGGGCGCTCGCCGACCCGCGGGCCCGCGCGCGCGGGCCGGTCTGGCCGTGGCTCGTCGCGACCGTCTTCCTCGGGTCGATCGCGCCGCTCGTGTGGCTGCTGCTGGCGCCGCGGGGCGGGGGCGACCCCCGATCCCACCCCGCCGAGGGTGGGGTGGACCCGCGTCCGGGCCCGGGGTAGGATAGGTCGCACGCGATCGCCGACCTGAACGGCGAGCGATGCATCTTCCGGTCGACCGACGCCGGGGATGGCTGGCCCCTGATCTTCGGTCCCATGCAGCAGCTCCGGCTCGGGGTCGAGGGGTCACAGCGCCTGGCGATCGTCCCGGGGACGCCCCTCCGGATCCACGCCTTCGACGACTCGCGCACGCATTGCGTGTCGAGCGACGGCGGGAACGCGTGGTCGCTGCTGCCGCCGCTCCCCGCCCAGGGCCCGTTCGGGTGCCTCGTCCCCGACCCGAGCGCGCCGGGTCGCCTCTACTCGATCAGCTACGCCCAGGGCGGCGGGCTCGGCTTCGTCATCTCGACCGTTCGCGACGCAGGGCGGCGGCGTCTTCAAGAACACGAACGGAGGGCAGTAGCCGTGCGGGCGCTTGCGATCGGGTTCACCGTCTCCGTGGTCGTCTTCGCGGCCGGGATCGGTTGCGGCGGCGGCGGGGGCCCGGCGCCGCCGGCAAGCGCGCGAGCGCCAACCTCGCGAACCCCGGCAACGTGCGGGTCGCGGTCGCGGGCCTCAACCGGACCCCGGTCGGCTCGGGGGGGCTGCGCAACTCACGTTCCGGATCCAGCCCGGCCGGCCGCCCGGGTCCGCGCCCCTCGCGATCCGGAACCTCGTCATCGCCGACCCGGGGCCTGCGTCCCTGAGCGCCGCGGCGTTCGACGGCCAGGTCACCATCAACCGAGGGCCGAGCGGGCGCGCGGCCGCCGCTCGCGCGGCTGCGTCAGCGAGGCGCGAGCGGCAGCGGCCGGAAGCCGGAGGGCAGCTTCGGCCGGTCCTCCGCGGCCCGGTCGTCGTGCGGAGCGCGCGTCGCCACGACCGGCGCCGGGGCCGGCGCCTTCGCCGCCGCCTCCCGGGCCACCTCGGCCAGCTTCGGCGCGTGCCCGTCGCCGGTCCCTCGCCACGCGTTCCAGAACCCGAGCAGCGTCCGCCCGGCCGTGCGCAGGGGGTGGCGGCGCGCGCCGACCTCGTGGACGAGGTCCGCGGCCGTGCAGCCGGCCCGGTGCGGGCTCCTGTGGAAGGCGTGGGCGAGCCCGTACGCCAAGGCGTGGGCGCGCGCCTCGTCGAGCGTCCTCAAGCCCGCATCGGCGAGCCCCTCCTCGACCTCGCGCTCGGCCGCCTTCTTCGCCTTGAAGAGCTGCATCTGGATTCGGCTGTAGACGTTGACGGCGCCGTCGCCGCTCGTCTCGATCGGGAGGAAGATCCCGCGCGGGTACATGGCCGTGATCAGCGATTGGACGCCGTCCGAGACCGAGCTCGAGGGCATGCAGCCGAAAGGCTTGACGGAGATGGTGAGGTTCACCTTGGCCTTGGCGATGTTGAGGATCAGCTTCCCGACCTCCATGTGGCCCTCGCCGCCGCGGAGCTGGTTGTCGTAGAAGCGGTGGCTGACCTCGGCCAGCTCGTCCATGTCGGGGAGGTGGTAGCCGTACAGGCCGAAGGCGTGGGCGACGGTCTGGAAGAAGCCGCGGAGCGCGTTCTCGGCGACGGAGAGGCCGAGGAGGCGCTTCGTCACGTCGACGCCGGCGAGGCCGCGCTTGCCCGTGTCCAGGCCGCGCAGGGTCATGCGCTGGCGCGTGTCGTAGCGGCCCTGCCACATCATGTACAGGAGCCAGGCCGTGACGAGCTGGACCTCGACCTCGGCCCCCTCCTTCTCGAGGAAGCGCGGCAGGCGGTAGTTGCCGTCGCCCTCGGTCGTCATGGCCCAGAACTCGCCGATGATGCCGACCTTGGGCTTCACGCGCGTGCGGTCGACCTTGACGGCCCCGAGCTCGCGGCGGCAGCGCCAGAGGACGGGCGCGATCCAGTGGCGGTTCTCGAGGGCCTCGGCGATCCACGACTTCACGCGCTCGAGGGCGGCGTCGGTCGCGCCCGCCTCGACCTCGTAGGGGCGGATCCGGTAGCCGAGGGCGTTCAGGACGTCGCCGAGGACGATGGCCTTCAGGATCGAGACGAAGAACGTCGGGTTCATCTCGAGGCCGGCGCCCTCGCCCGTCGCCTGCTTCAACCCGCCCGTCTGCTGGAAGAGGAGGACGCGGAAGCCCTCGAAGCCCGAGTCGCGGAGGGCCTTGCGGTACTCGGTCACGTACGTCCCGAAGCGGCACGGCCCGCAGGCGCCGGCGGTCAGGAAGACGTGCTTGCCGATGATGTCCTCGCGCGGCATCCCGCCCGCCTCGAGGTGCTTCAGGTGCTTCACGAGGTTCCCGACCGTGAAGTGCGTCGGGTTGCACTGACCGCGGTTCCCGTACTCCTTGCCGTGCTGGAGGGCCTCGTCGTCGGGGACGTCGAGGGCCTGCACCCGGTAGCCGATCCCGCGGAGGGCGGCCTGACAGAAGAGGTCGTGGGCCATGGTGAGGCCGCAGATGAGCAGCGTCGTGTGCTCGCGCTGGGCGGCCGTGAAGCGGGAGTGGACCTCGTCGCGCCAGTGCTCGAAGCCGCCGCCGCCGCCGTCGGCGCCGGCGCCGGCGGCGGGCGGGAGGCCCAGGCGCTTGCGCTCGGCGGCCTCGAAGCGCGCGAGCTCGGCCTCGATGTCGAATCCGGTGTCGACGTCGGCGTTCGTTCCGCCGTGCAGCTCGTTCATCGGGTGGCCTCCGCGAGCAAGGCTTGCCGTCTCTCCTCGATCCGCCGCCTGAGCTCCGCCTTCCTGCGCCCGACGTCCTCGAGCGCCTCCTCGTGCAGCTTCAGGCTGTGCGCGTACGTCCGGACGCGGATGTGGATCGACCCCGACGGCTTGTTGGCGTCGATGTCGTGGAGCGCCGAGTAGGGCCGGCGCGCCGTCGAGATGATCCGGTCGATGAGCCCGTACGTGGGAGCGTCGTGGCCGCACTTGAAGCTCGAGAGGTCGAGCACGGCCACGTTCGGGTGGCGCGCCGCGAACTTCGCGCACCAGACCTTCTGGACGCTGTTGGCGCTGTAGTTCTCGGGCCAGACGTCGTCGATCTCGAGCGGCGTGTCGACGAGCCCGCGCCTTAGGTCGTCGGCGAAGAAGCGCCGGAGCCAGGCCGGGTCCTTCGGGATCGAGCGCATCGACAGGATCGGGTAGCCGAGCGCCTGGAACTCCTCGAGGACGCGGTGGTTCAGGCCCGGGTCGCTGTGGTAGGGGCGCCCGATCATGAGGATCGCGACCTTGTTCTCGGCCTCGACCTGCGAGAGGATCTCGCGGCCGCGCTCCTGGACGCGCCGGTCGAACTCCGCCAGGGCGCGGCGCGCCTGCTCGACCGCGAAGTCGCTCTCGTCCTGGGATACGCCGAGCCGCACCCCCCAGGTGTCGAACAGTTGCCGCTTCTGCAGGTGCGGCTCGGCGAAGGTCGTCGCGTCGTCCACGTACTCGATCCCGCGGACGGCGAAGAAGTCGGTCTCCTTCGTGAAGGCGGCGCGCATGACCTTGGGCGTGCCGGCGACGATCGGGCAGGCGGTCGTGTCCATGACGCCCTCGACGAACGAGGGGACGTGCGTGATGCACGGGAAGTAGACGTGGTCGAGCGGCTTCTTCTCGTGGTGCTTGAAGAGCAGGTTGTGGATGTGGGCCTGCGCGACCTTCGACGGGAAGCACGGGTCGACGGAGCCGTACTTGCCGCCCGCCTGCCACAGCTCCTCGCTCGTCTCGTCGCTGAAGACGACGTTTCGCTCCTTCAAGCCGAGCGTCTCGAAGTAGGTGCGGAAGAAGGGGCCCGTGCTCCAGAGGTTGAGGACGCGGGGGATCCCGATCCGGAGGGCGGCGCGGCGCTCGGCCGCGGCCGCGCTCGAGCGGCGGAAGGGGCGGCGCACGGCGACGCGCCGCGGCGGGCCGAGGCCGAAGAGCGTCGGGCGGAGTTCGACGTCGTCGACCGGCGCGCCTTCCGCCGGGAGCGGGGCGGGGGTGAAGAAGCTCTTGAAGCAGAGCGTCGCCTCGAAGTCGACGAGGTTCGGGAAGCGCGTCATGCGGGCACGCCGGTCGTCCTGGAGGCGCTTCAGCGCGTCGAGGTCCTCGACCGTGCCCTTCTCGCACGAGAACCCGGAGATGTAGCGGGCGCCCTGCCCGCTCGGCGTCCTCGTGTCGATGAACGTGCGCGAGCAGTTGTTCGGGCAGAAGGTGCAGCGCGTCGCCTCGTCGTTCTTCGTCGTGTAGGCGAGGTCGATCGCGGCGTCGAGGCCGACGAACGTCGAGTGCCCGCGGCGCTTGACGACGCGCAGCGCCTCCATGGCGGCCCCGATCGCGCCCGCCTCGCCCGTGTGCGGGTGGACGCGGACCTCGGCGCCGGGAACGCGCTTCTCGATGTAGTCGACCTGGGCCTTCAGGGCGGCGAGGTTGTGCTGCGTCCCGCCCTGGAGGACGAACTTCCGGCCGAGCTCGGCCATGCGCGGGATCTGGACGACGTACTGCCAGACGTTCTTCGGCAGCACGAGCGCGAGCCCGCAGAGCAGCTCCTCCTTGCTGAAGCCCTCCTTCTGGAAGTTCACGCGGTCGGAGTCGAGGAAGACGGCGCACCCGTAGCTGAACTTCGGCGAGAGCGCGGCGCCGAACGCGGTCTCGGCGTACTCGGTCACGGGGATGCCGAACTGGTCGGCCATCGCCTGGAGGAGCATGCCGTTGCCGGCGCTGCACTGGTTCGAGAGGCGGAAGTTCCGGATGTCGCCCCGGTGGAGGAAGAGGACCTTTATGTCCTGGCCGCCGATGTCGCAGATCACGTCGACGTCGTCGCCGCAGTAGTGGACGGCGCTCTTCATGTGGGCGACGGTCTCGACGATGTTGGCGTCGGCGAGGAGGGCCTTCTCGAGGACGTCGCCGGCGTAACCGGTGACGCCGAAGGCGACGATCTCGAGGCGCGCGCCCTGCCCGGTCGCGTAGGCGCGCAGGCGCGCGAGCATCTCCTTCGTGTCCTGGATCGGGTTCCCCTTCGAGAGCTGGTACTCCTTCTTGAGGAGCCTCCCCTCCTCGTCCATGAGGACGCACTTGGACGATGTCGACCCGCCGTCGAGCCCGAGCGCGGCGCGCACGACCTCGCCCGGGGCGAAGGTCGCGGGCGTGAACCTCGGGATCCGGTACTTCTCGCGGAAGGCCTCGAGCTCGGCCGAGGTCCTCGCGAGCGCCGGCCCCGCGCTCTCGCCCAGGCGCGCCTTGCGCCCGTGCTCGATGAACGTCTTCAGCGGCTCGAGGCCGCGGTAGACGCCGACGCTCGCCGGCTCGTGCCGGCCGAAGAGGACGGCCCCGTAAGCCGCGTAGTACTGGGCGTTCTTCGGGACGAAGATGAGGTCCTGGATCGGCACGTCCTTCGGGTAGGCGTAGCCGCGCTCCTCCCACGCCTCGCGGATCCGCAGCCGCCAGCACTCGCGCAGGAAGGGGAGGTACGTGTTCGGCCCGCCGAGCAGCAGCACGCGGTGCCGGAGCGTGTTCCCGCGCGTGAGCACGGAGAGGTTCTGGGAGACGATCGCGTCCGCGAGCGAGTTCATGATCTCGTCGCTCGGGATGCCGCTCTTCACGAGGTTGACGATGTCCGTCTCGGCGAACACGCCGCACTTGCCGGCGACGTGGTGCAGGCGCGCGGCGTCGAACGGCAGGTCGGCCAGCCGCTCGGGCGCCATGCCGACCTTGATCAGGCACTTGTCGATCGTCGCGCCCGTGCCGGAGGCGCACTTGTCGTTCATCGAGCAGAGCGAGCGCTTCTCGCCCGTCCGCTCGTCCTTCTTGAAGATGATGATCTTCGCGTCCTGGCCGCCGAGCTCGATCACGCTCCCCACGTCGGGATGGAGCCGCTCGACCGCCATCGTGACGGCGTTCACCTCCTGCACGAACTTCGCCCCGAGCGGCTCGGCGAGCGGCCCGCCGCCCGATCCGGTGACGAACACGCGCACGCTCGCCGCCGGCACGTCGGGAAACGCGTTCCCGATCTCGACGAGCATGTCGCGCGCGACCTCGGGCTGGCGGGTCTGGTGCCGCCGGTACTCGCTCCAGCGGATCTCCAGCGTCTCCGGATCGACGGCGGTCGCCTTGACGGTCGTCGACCCGACGTCGACGCCGATGAGCAGGCGGGTGGCGGCAGCGCTGGCGGTCTCGGGCACTCGTTCACCCTCCCCCTCGACTCCCCCCCCGGGGCGAATGAGAACGCGAATGGGCCGCAGTCTACATTAGACTGACATGTCAGTCCATACCCCTCCCGACCGTCTTCATGCAGACGCCACGGTCCGCATTAGATGAGCGAGAAACGCTCACTTGAGGCCCTTCCGACGTCGCAGAGGCCTCAAGTGAGCGAGAATGGCGCATCTGTGCCGACTCGCCCACACACATTAAGACGGGCGCCGGGGCGTCGAGCGTGTCAGCCCGAGGCCGTCCACCGCCCCGGCACGCCGATCCCGCGGAGGGAGAGGCCGATGATCTCGTCGGCGACGCGCTCGATGTCGGCGTCCGGCGTCTCGATCAGGTAGCCGAGGATCCCGCGGATCGTCCCGAGGAGGGCCGCGGCGACGAGCTGCGGATCGCAGGGCCGGACGAGGCCGAGGCGCAGGCCATGGCCGAGCGACGCCGCGATCAGGGCCGTGACGTGGTCGTAGAAGGCGTCCACGGTGTCCGCGACCTCGACGTCGGGGTTCAGCCACAGCGTGAGCAGGAGCCGGGTGAAGTCGCGGTTCTCGAGGACGTGGCCGAGCACGCGGACGAGGCTCTCGCGGAGCTGGGCCTCCGGCGGCCTGGCGTCCGGCCCGAGGTCGATGCGTCGGATGCGCGCGCGCAGCTCGGCGAGCGACTCGGCGAGCAGCGACTCGAAGACGGCGCGCTTCCCCTCGAAGTAGAGGTAGAACGTCCCGCGCGCGATCTTCGCCCGCTCGATGACGTCGTTGATCGAGGCGTTGTGATACCCCCGCTCGGCGAAGGTCTGGCGCGCCGCCGCGATGATCGCGGCGCGCCGCTGCTCGCGCATGCGGGCGGCGCGGTCGGCCTCGGGCGTCTCCTCGGCGCTCATGGGCCGCCGAGCCGGAGATCGAGCGCCGGCGGGCCGATGCCGCCGGCGACGGAGACGGTCTGCGGCGCCGACGCCCCCGCGCCGGAGAGCGACGCCACGACCCGGTAGACGCCGTCGCGCAGGCCGAAGATCAGGAACGCGCCGTCCGCCTGCGTGTGTCCGAACGAGGAGTAGACGGCCGCCTCGGCGGAGACGGCCTCGACCGTGATCCCGGCCGCGGGCCGGCCGTCGGCGTGGACCACGCGCCCACGCACCACGCCGGTCGGGAGGATGAGGTCGACCCGGACCTCGCGCTCGCGCTCGACGATGACGTCGACCGGGTCGCCGAGCCGCCCGCCGCGCCGGTTGAGGGCGGAGAGTCGCCAGGGCCCGGGCGCGAGGCCGTCGAAGCGATACGCGCCGTCGGGCGCCGGGGACCGCCGGATCGAGAAGCGGGCCGCGCTCGCGGCGACCTCGAGCTCGACGCGTTCGAGCGCGTCGGGTCCGGCGTGCGGGCCGACGTCCAGGCGACCCTGAATCGAGCCGCCGCGTGGATGGACGAACGTCACGCGCGTTTCCCGGTCGTCGGCGACGACGACCTCGGCGGTCGCGACGCAGTCGTCCCACGTCAGCCCGACGACGTACGGTCCTGCGGCCAGGGGCCGGGTCTTGAGGACCCCGTCGTCCGGCAGGGGCTCGTCGATCACCGGCAGGCGCGCCGGCGCGTCGACCACCTTCACCCAGGCCCGCGAGACGCCCTCGACCACGATCCGCCCGCCGGCCGAGAGCTCGATGGCCGCGTCGTTCGCGCGCTCGAGGGGCACGATGCGGGAGGCGAACCCGGGAGCCTCGACCACGAGGAAGGAACCCCCGGCGCCCCGGACCACGCGACTGACCGCCCCGACCACGGGCCGGCCCGACCCGTCCACGACGGTGACCGCGGGCGCCGGCTCGGCCTCGAGGACGACCCCGGCCGGATCGACGACGCCCGCCCCGGGCCCGGACGGCGCCGGCTCCGGGGTGGACGCCGCCTCGGGGTCGGGCTCGGGTTCGGGGGCGGGGGCGGGGGCGGGGGCGGGGGAAGGGGAAGGGGAAGGGGAGCGGGTCGGGCCCGGGGAGGGGGTGGGGACGGGGGCGGGCGCCTCCCCGGAGGGGTGTACGGATGCCAGCGGTGTCCGCGGGGTTCGGGCCGGCGCGTCGCGTGACACCGGCCGCGGCGCCTGCGCGCGCGGCGGCGCGGGCGTGTCGGGCTCCCGGCTCGCGGAAGCGAAGATCCACACCACGCCGCCGACCACGAGCAGCACGAACGCGACGGCGGCGATGACCTGCGCGCGCCGGCCCACGGCCTACTTCCCGCCCTCGAGGCGCGGCGGCGGCGCGTCGGCGTCGGCGAGCGCGTAGGCCGTCAGGCAGATCGCGGCCGCGACGCGCCGCAGGTTGGCGTAGTCGAGCGTGTCGGGCAGGTCCGTCGGCCGATGATAGTCGGCGGACTCGGAGGTCGAGAAGAAGACGTACGGGACGCCTCTCTCCTCGAACGGGGCGAAGTCGCCGCGGCCCGAGACCTGGCGCTCGATGTAGGGGCGCAGGACGTCGGGGACGTCGTCCACGGCGAGCGTCTCGAGGCCGACCCGCTTGCAGGCCGCGCGCGCCGCGCCGCCGACCGCCGGCGAGCGGTGGAGGAGGCCGACGCAGCCCCGCGTCTTCAGGCCGACGCCCTTCTTCGCCGCCGAGAGCTCCGGCTGGTCGAGGAACTCGCCGCGGCCGACCATGTCGATGTTGATCATCGCGATCGTGCGCTCGAGCGGGACGGGCGGATGGGCCGCGTAGTGGCGCGAGCCGAAGAGCGAGGGCGCCGGCTCCTCGGCGCCGAAGGCCGCGAGCACGATCGAGCGGCGCGGCCGCTGCTTCGCCGCCGGCAGCACGCGGGCGAGCTCGAGGAGGACGGCGATGCCCGAGGCGTCGTCGTCGGCGCCCGGATAGATCCGGCCATCCGGATCGCGGCCGAGCGCGTCGAGGTGGGCGCCGATGACGACCACCTCGGCCGCGAGACGCGCGTCGCGCCCCGGGATGCGGCCGATCGCGTTGGCCGAGCGCCCCGCGACCTTGCCGACCCGGTAGCGCGGCTCGGGCGCGCTCGCGACGAGGAACCACTGCTCGCCGGCGAAGTCGAACGGTTGCTCGAACGTCCCGCCGTCGCCCTTTGGCTCGAGCCCGGCCGTCTCGAAGCGCTCGACGACGTACGCGCGCGCCGCCGCCTCGCCCGCCGTGCCGGCGCCGCGGCCCTCGAGGACCGGGCCGCAGAGCGCGCGCACGTGGGCCTCGAGGTCGGCCGCGCGGATCGCGATGGCCGACTCGATGCCGGGCACGGAGTCGGCGGCGACCGGCGCCGGATCGAGCCCGAGCCCGGGGTCGAGCCCGAGCCCGGGGTCGAGCCCGAGCCCGAGCCCGAGCCCGAGCACGAGCCCGAGCACGAGCCCGAGGACGAGCCCGAGCGGTCTCCGGATCATGGGGCGAACCCCGGCGCCAGCATCGCCGCGAAGCGGGCCGGCGCGCGGATCCCGAGCTTCGTCATGACGTCCTCCGCCTCCGCTCTCAGCTCCTTTCCCTCGTCGCCGCCGATCAGCGGACCCCGGGCGTGGCGGCACACGGCCGCGAAGAGCCGCATCTCGGCGTCCTCGAAGCCTGCGGCCGCCGCGTACAGGTGGGCGGCGGCCGCGTCCGGCTCGCCCCGCACGGCCGCGATCCCGGCCCGCAGCAGCCGCACGAGCGGCTCCGCCCACGGCAGGTCCTCCCGCTCGATCCGCCGCGCGTCCCGCCCCGCGAGCGCGAGGCGCCGCTCGCGCTCGCCGGTCCCGTTCCGGCTCGGGCCGAAGGCGGCGGCCGACGCGATCGCCGCCCGCGCCCGCAGATGGACCATGACGACGCGCGTGTGCTGGATGCGGAGCATAAGCGAGCCCTCGAGCTCGCGCCACTTCTCCTCGAACCGACGCCACGCCGCCTCGCTCTCGCCCGCGTAGACGTCGACCTGGCAGCGCGCGTAGAGGTCGTAGCAGTGCTGGACCTGGAAGCCGCGCGTGGACCAGCGGCCGATCACGGCGTCGAGCGCGCGCCGCGCCCCCGGGACGTCGTCCGGCACGAGCCAGGCGACGTTCGAGAGGCCCGCGCAGAGCCCCGCCTCGGCGTAGAGGTCGCCCCGCTCCTCGACCTCGACGATGAGCCGCGGCACGCGCTCGCAAAGCTCGTCGACCCGCCCCAGGTAGAAGAGCGCCCAGACGGCGAAGAAGCGCGCCGTCGAGAGCTCCCAGGTCACGTTCGTGCAGCGGTCGCGAAGGCAGCGGTCGCCGCGGTCGAGGAGGTCGAGCGCCCGGCGCCAGTGACCCTCGAGGAACGCCGCCAGCCCCGAGGTCACGGTCGTGAGCCCGATCGCGTGCGGGTTCCCGACCCGCCGGGAGAGCGCCTCCGCCGCCTCCACGATCGCGGCCGTGCGCCGCCGGCTCGACCACCCGCCCGTCGCCGAGTAGCCGGCCTCGAGGGCGAGGGCGCGCGCGACGCGGTAGGGCTCGCCGGCGCGGAGCGCGTCGAGCAGGTGTCGCACCTGGAAGTCCGCGCCCCGCACGGTGTCCACGTTGCCGAGGCTCGCGGCCAGCGACCAGCCGGCGTCGATGCGCGCGAGCTCGTCCGCCGGCAGGTCCGCCGCCGCCCGCTCGACGAAGCGAAGCCCGCGAAGCCGCACCCACGCGCGGTGGAAGGCGAACGACAGGAGGGCGCGCCGCGGCGTCGGCGCGAGCCTCAAGCCGGCGGCATCGAGGACGTCGCGGGCGAGGTCGAGCCCCAGGTCGATGTGACCGCTCTTCAGGAGCTGCTCGGCGGCACGCCGCTTGAGCTCGACCGCCCGGCCGCCCTCGGCCAGCCCGGCCGCCTCGACGTAGGCCCGCGCCGCGTCGGCCCCGCGCCCCGCGTTCGCGAGCGCGTCGGCCAGGCTCACCCTCAGGCGCGCGACCCTGGCGGCGTCGCCCGCGCCCAGCTCGATCGCGAGCGCGTAGAGCTTCGCCGCCCAGTCGAAGGCGAGGGCGGCCGAGGCCTCGGCGGCGGCGATGGCCACGAACCGCGCCGCCTTCTGCGGCTCGCCCGCCCCGCGCAGGTGGTCGGCGATGGCCTCGGGGTCGGGCCCGCCGAGCCGCGCCCCGTCGTCGCCCCGCGGCGCCTTCTCGAAGGCCGCCTCGAGCGCGCGCGCGAGCCGCGCGTGCCGGTCCCGGAGCGCGTCGGGCGCGAGCGACTGGACGACGCTCACCCGGATGCGGTCGTGGGCGGACTCGACCTGGTCCGTCTCCGTCCCGGCCCGCACGCGCGCGAGCCGCGCCACGCGCAGGGCGGCGACCGCCGGCGCCTGCTGCTCGGGCGCGATCGCGGCCGCCTCCATGGCGAGCGGCCAGGAGAGCGGTCCGGCCGCGACGGCGACGGTCTCGAGGAGCGCGCGGGCGGCGGCCGGCAGCCGGGCGACGCGGGCGCGCAGGACGTCGTCGAGCGCGACCGAGGCGCCGGAGAGGCGCCGGAGGCCGCCCGCGCTCTCCCGGACGAATCGCGCCAGCTCGCCGAGGAAGAAAGGGCTCCCGTGCGACTCACGGGCGATCGCCCCGGCGAGGGCGTCGAGCTCCGCCGCCGCGGCCGCCGCGGCCGCCGCGGCCCCGGCCCCGGCCCCCGCCCCCTCCCCCTCGCCGTCCGCCCCGTTCCCCCCGCCGCGGTCGAGCAGGGAGCGGGCGAGCTCGCCCGAGTCCGTCTCCTCGAGCGGGCCGATGCGCACCTCGCGCACGTCCGCCCCGGCCTGGGCGCCGACCCCGACCGCGGTCGGCGAGAGCAGCGCCCGGAGGAGCGGGCTCGCGGCCGCCTCCTCGGTCCGGTAGCAGCCGAGGAGCAGGAGCGGGGGCGGATCCGGCGGGCGGAGCAGGTCCTGGATCAGGTGGGCGCTGTCGAGGTCGCCCCACTGGAGGTCGTCCAGGTGGAGGACGAGGGCGGCGCGCCCGCCCAGCCGGCGGAGCAGCTCGCGCAGCGCCAGCGAGCCGCGGTGCCGGAGCTCCTGCGGGTCCGGGGCCTCGTAGGGCCGCACCGAGACGACGTGGGCGACGCTCGGCACGCGCCCGAGGACGGGGAAGAGGCGGGCGAGCGCGGCCGCGTCGCGCGGGAGGAGGGCGTCCGCCTCCCCCGGCGGGAGCTTCATGAGGTGCCGGCAGAGCCCGTCGATGAGGCTGTCGACGGCCTTGTAGGGCACCGACTCGCGCTCGTAGCAGCGGCCGGAGAGGACGACCGCGTCGCCGACCTCGAGGACGGCGTCGATGAAGCGTCGCGTGAGCGCGGTCTTGCCCATGCCCGACGGGCCGTGGACGTAGACGACGACCGTCCGCCGGTCGCGGCGCACGGCCTCGAGGGCGTCGTCGAGCGCGCGCAGCTCGCGCGCGCGCCCGAAGAGCGACTCCTCGCCGCCCTGCCCGTCGGCCGAGACCGCCGGGACGCCGAGGGCGGGCGAGCGCAGGGAGAGGAGCCCGCCCGCCGGTGCGCCCCGCATCGAGCCGGCGAGCCGCCGCAGGACCTCGTGGCCGCGCGGGCGCGCCTCGGGACGCAGGCGCACGAGCTCGGCGCAGAGCGCGTCGAGGTCCGCGGGCACGCCCGCCACGAGGGCCGAGGGCGGCGGCGGCTCGACCTTCAACTTCTCGAGGAGGCCCTCGAACGTCCCGGGGAACGGCGTCCGCCCGGCGAGCGCCTCGTAGAGCATGACGCCGACCGCGTACCAGTCGCTCGCCGGGACGACGACCTCCGGGTTCGTCTGCTCGGGGGCCATGTAGGCGAGCGTGCCTATGAGCTCGCGCCCGGCGCTCACCTCGAGCGGATGCGGCTTCAGCTGGGTCGCGAGGCCGAGGTCGAGGATCACGGCCCTCGCCCCGTCGGTCGTGACCAGGACGTTCGCGGGCTTGATGTCGCGGTGGACCTTGCCGGCCGAGTGGAGGGCGAGGAGCCCGTCGCTCACCTGGGCGAGCGCGGACCGGAGCCGGCGCTCGTCGTAAACGGGCGGCGCGCCGGGCCTCGGCGCCGCCCCCGAGGCCGGGCGGACGCCGTCGCCGGGCGGGCGGACGGTCGGGGCGGCGGCCCCGTAGCGCACCCAGTCGAGGAAGCGCACGCCCTCGACGAGCTCCATCGTCAGGAAGAGGCGCTCCTCGTGCGAGTGCAGCTCGTAGAGGGTGACGAGGTTCGGGTGGTGGAAGTCCGCGAGCGCCCGGAACTCCTGCTTGAAGCGATAGAGCGCCGTCGCGTCCGTCTCGTGGAGCGTCTTCAGCGCGACGCGCGTCGCCCGCTCGCGGTCGTACGCCTCGTAGACCACGCCGAAGCCGCCCGCGCCGAGCCGGCGCCTGACGTCGAACCGGTCGGTGCCCTGGAACTCCGCCATTGGTAGAACTCAGGCGCGGTGCCCTCGCGGGCCCGGGCTCCTGTGTCCCCCTCTCAAACCCTACGTGCCGATTTCCGCATGCGGCTTACCGACAGTCTTCTCATGCTGCGATTCGCTCTCCAGGATGGCGGATGGTCCCGAGCCATCGGTGAAGTCCGAGGCCCTGAAGCCGGTCCCAGGTCCACTCCTTCGCACGGACGGGCTTCGCACGATCGCCGCCCCGCCGGCTGAGGAGCCGGAGGAGTCGCCGGCGCACGAACGAGTCGACCTGAGGGCTGCCCAGGTCGGCGCCTTCGCCCGACGTGGGCCGCCGAGGAGGGTCTCTCCTGTTCCTCGTCGAACCATCTTACCGAAAACGCGATCGGCTTGACACGTACTCCGCTCGTGGTAGGTTCTCGGCTCGACGAAAGACCCGACCCCTCCGGGGGTCCATGCAAGGCGATGCCGAGGAGCGAGGCTCGTGATCCGCACGTCCTGCCCCCAGTGCGAGCGCAAGCTCGCGATCAAGCCCGAGCTCGCCGGGAAGACCGTCGTCTGCGAGTGCGGCGCGCGGATCCCGGTGCCCGCGTCCGCCCCGGTGGACTTCGACGCGACCGTGCCCCTCCCGGGCGCGGAGGGGAGGGGAGCCCGCGGCGGCGCCGACGTCGAGGGGCGGGCCGCGGGCGCCGCCCCGTTCGCCGGCTCCGGCCCCGCCCCGGCGGGGCGCTTCGAGTCACCCATGTCGGGCGAGCGCCCGGTGGCCGCGCCGTGGGCGCGCGGCGCGAGGAGCGAAGCGGGCGGCGGCGCCGCCTCCATCCTCGCCGTCTTCGCCTCGCCGGGGTCGGGGGCCGTGAAGGCCCTCTGGCTCGGGCTCCTCCTCGTCGCCGCGTCGTTCGGCGTGAAGCAGGTCCTCGTGAGCTGGTCGCTGAAGCACCTCGGGACGACCCTCGAGGAGCCGAAGCTCGAGGCCGCGCGGGCGGCGGAGTACGCCTTGCTCGACGAGGCGTTCGACGACGTCGAGCGCAAGCTCGCCGACCTCGACCGCGAGCGCGTCTCGTTCGACGACGAGGCCGCGTTCCGCGCCCAGCGCGAGAAGCGGCAGGCGATCGAGAAGGAGCGGGACCGGATCCGGAAGGACCAGGAGTCGAAGCGGAAGGAGATCGACGAGCGCTACCGCGAGGACCTCCGCGAGGCCCGGCGCGACGTCCGGCGCGCGACCGCGGCCGGCCTCGGCAAGGCCCAGTGGACGCTCTACATCAAGTTCGCGCTCGACTTCCTCAAGGTCGCCGGGGTCCTGCTCATCTGCTTCTCCGGGCTCCACCTCGTCGTCGACCCGACCGCCTCGACGCTCGTCAAGGTCTACGCGACCGTCTGCGGCGGGATGGCCGTGGCGGCGATCCTCTTCGGCGGGCTGGTGGCGCTGCTCGGCTGAAGCCTCAGGCGAGCCCGAGGACGGCCTTCAGGTCCACGTTCCCGCCCGAGATGACGACGGCGGCCGGGCCGTCCGGGAGGCGCAGCTTCGCGGCGCGGACGGCGGCGAGGGCGGCGGCGCCCGAGGGCTCGGCGACGAGCTTCTCGACCTGGATCAGGTGGCGCGTGGCCTCGAGGATCTCGTCGTCGGTGACGAGGACGAGGTCGTCGACGTAGCGCCGGACGGCGGCGAACGTGTGCTCGCCGGCGCGGAGCGGCTTCAGGCCGTCGGCGACGGTGTCCGTGCGCTCGAGGGTCGCGAGCTCGCCGCGGCGCAGCGACTCGTGCATCTTGGGCGCGCCCGCGGGCTCGACGCCGAAGACCTTCACCTCGGGGCGCGACTCCTTGACGGCCGTGGCGATCCCCGCGATCAGGCCCCCGCCGCCCACCTGGACGACGATCGAGCGCACGTCCGGGAGCTGCTCCAGGATCTCGAGCCCGACGGTGCCCTGGCCGGCGATGATGCGCGGGTCGTCGAAGGGCGGGACGATCTCCGCGCCCGTCTCGGCCGCGATCCGCTCGGCCCGCCGTCGCGTCTCGAGGCTCGTGCGCCCGCCGAAGACGACCTCGGCGCCGTGCGCGCGCGTCCCCTCGACCTTCACCGGCAAGGACTGGTCGAGCATGACGACCGTCGCCCGCACCCCCAGCAGGCGCGCGGCGAGCGCGACGCCCTGGGCGTGGTTGCCGCTCGAGTAGGCGACGACGCCGCGACGCCGCGACGCCTCGCCGAGCGAGGCGACCAGGTTGTAGGCGCCCCGGCACTTGAACGCCCCGCCGCGCTGCAGGTTCTCGCACTTGACGTGGGTCTCGGGCCGGTCCCCGCCCTTGAGCGGCAGCACGGGCGTGCGGAGGGCCACGCGCGCCACGACCTCGCGGGCGCGCCGGATGTCGGCCAGGGAGACGGCGTCCTTGGCCGCCACGGCTACTCCGGCGCCGGCTCGGGGGGCGGCTTCGGGGTCGTCGGCCCGCCCTCTTCCGCGAGCGGCTCCTCGACGATCGGCATGGCCCCGCTCGTCTCGACGTCGGCGAGCTTGGCCCGGATCGCCGGCGGGGCGAGCTCGAGGACGTCGGGCGTGACGTAGAGCCAGCCCAGGTGGTCGACCCAGACGACCCACGAGCCGAACCGGAGCTTGCGCACCTCGCCCAGGTCCTCGGCCCGGAACTGGACGACGCGCTCATCGCCCTCCGGGGTCACGAACGTCACGCCGAGCGAGTCGGGACGAGCCCCGGGGCCGATGCGCCGCGGGAGACGGGCGTACGGCTCCTTCGGCGGCAGCGCCCGGGCCCCGGAGCCGGGGGCGGACCCCGGGGGGGCCTTGTCGAAGGGCACGATGGTCGGGGGCAGATCCTGCACCCTCCACGCCTCCGCCGCCGCCGCCTCGGTCTCGGCGGCGGCCGCCGCCTCCGGTCTCGGGTCCGAGGGCGAGAAGAGGAGGTGGAAGAGGAACGCCCCGAGGAGCGCCGAGACCAGCGCGGCGAAGGCGAACGGCCCGTACCGGCGGCGCGGCGCGTAACGGCGGCGCAGGCGCGCCAGGGCCGGCGTCGAGAGGTAGATCGGCAGGACGTCCGGCGACAGCAGGACGGAGGGCGGCAGGCTCGGGTTCGACGAGCTGGAGCCGACCTCCTGCGCGAACCAGGACGGCACCACCGGCGCGGCCGGCCGCGCCGGAGGCTTCGCCGGAAGAGAGGGCGGCGGCGCGACGAGGACCGGCGCGGCCTCGAGGCGGCCCGGAATGACCTTCGTGTCGCTCTTCCCCGGCTCGGGCTCCGTCTTAGGCTCCGCCGCCGGTCGTCGCCCCGAGATGACCTGCGTATCGCCCTTCCCGGGCCCGGATCCCGGCTCCGCCGCCTCCGCCTGCCCCGCCCCCCCGCCCGGGATGACCAGGGTGTCCCCCCGGGCCGGCTCCGGCTCGGCCGGCGCCGCCCCGGGGATGCGGGCCGAGATCCTCTGCGTGTCGCCCTTGGCCGGCGGCTCGGGCGGCGGCGCCGCCTCCGGGATGCGGGCCGAGATCCTCTGGGTGTCGCCCTTGGCCGGCTCGGGCGCATCGGCGTCGGGCCGGCGCCCGGGGATCTTCTGGGTGTCGCCCGGCGCCTCCTCCTCGTCCTCCTTGCGCGGGGGGGCGAGGTGCCGGAGGACGACCTGGCCGACCTTCACTGGGCCGTCCATTCGACGTCCTCGAAGATGTGGACCATGGGCGTGAAGGGCGGCAGCGGCGCCGAGGCGCCGGCGAAGGGCTGGTAGAAGTCGTAGTCCCGGTTCGGCGGGTCGTAGTTGTCCCCGCCCGACGCCCACGGCGCCCGCGAGATCTCGCTCGCGAACCCGCGCACGAAGCTGCCGCGGAGCGTGAGCGTCCGGCCGGTCCAGGACTCGTGGAGGCGGACGAGGTTCTCGAGCCCGCCGCTGTACTCGCCGGTGGCCGGGTTGCTCGGGACATCCCCCGTGAGGACGGCGAACCGGCACGACGTGTTGCTGGCGGCCGGGAGCGTCTTGTTCGCCTTCGAGTCGTTCCAGGCGTTCGAGAGGACGCTCACGGCGTCGGCCATGATCGCGACGGGCTGCGTGGAGCCGGTGTTGAAGTCGCCGAGGACGAAGACCGGGTCCTCCGACACGACCGTCAGGGGCTGAAGGTTCGAGGCCCCGTTCCGGAGCCGGATCCCGTACGGCTTCGTCGGCGACGCGTCCGTGCGGTAGGCGTAGAGCAACCCGTTCGCCGGCCAGCGCAGCGAGAGGCGAAGGAGGGTCAGGTCGATGTCGGTGACCTTGATGTTCTCCTCCTCGCGGCCGTCGAAGAAGCTGCGCTCCTTGACCGTGTCGGGGAGCAGCAAGGACGTGATGTCGTTGCCGTTCGCGTCGAAGACCTTCTTGTCGCGGACGACGAGGCCGGCCCGCGCGTGGTAGTAACCGCGGGCCCCCGTGCCGTCGAAGGCGTCGAGCGTGCGCCGCCGCGCGGCGACCGACGAGCGCACCCCGTGCGTCGCCGTCTCGACCGACCCCGCCCAGAGGGACTCGGCGTCGAGGCGCCAGGTCGGGCTCGCGCTCGTCAGTCCCGCGGGCGCGGTGACGAGCGTTCCCGTCGCCCGGTTGCGGAAGCGGAGCGTGCTCGGGAGCGTCGCCGGGTCGGTCTTGCGGCACCGGAACAGGCGCTGGCCCTGGAACAGCTCGGCGTCGACGGCGATCGTCGCCCCGCCCGCCGAGCTGCCGACGTAGACGTCGCCGCTCGCCCGCATGAAGCCGCGCCAGGTCATGCTCGCCGACGGGTGCAGCTCGAGGTCCCCGTCGTAGTATGCCGCGAACTGGAACGCGGGCGTGGCGCGGAGGTGGACGATGCGGGTGACGGCGACCGTCGTCCGGCCCACGGTGGCCGTACCCCGGATCCGGTAGGGGTACACGGTCGTCTGGACGCCGGCCGTCGCGCTGGTCTCGTCGACGGTCACGCCCGAGCCGAGCGCCTCGATCGTGTAGGCGCCCTGGACGTCCCGCACCCAGACCGTCCCGCTCGTCGGGACCGGGGCGTGCTGCGCGAGCGCGTCGAGGGCCGCCCGGCGCGCCCCCTCGGTCGTCCCCTCGGCGACCGCCAGGGCTTCCAGGCGCTCGAGGCGCGAGGCCGCGAGCCTCATGCGCGAGCCGGCGAACTCGTAGAGGGCGAGGACGAAGCCGGCGATCGCGATCGAGAAGAAGAGGACGAGGAGGAGGGCGGCGCCCGCCTCCTCGTGCCCCGTCCCCGCTCGCGTCCGCGCCGGTCCGGGTCGTCGCGACCCCATCCTGGATGGCGGCGGCCCCGCCGCCCTCTCGAGCCCGTTCACTCGGAGGTTCACCGTCCTGCGCGCATGCGGAACGACGTCTGGACGACGGCCGTGACCGGACCCTCCCGGGTCGGCTTGCGCATGTGAAGGGACACGACCACCTGCTTCCGCGCCAGCGTCGAGTCGGTCCGCCACGTACGGACCGTCATCCGCTCGACGTGCTCGGCGAGGACGGTGACCTGCGCCGGGGTCGTCGACGTCCCCTCGAAGACGCGCCGCTTGAGGCGGTTCACGCCGTCCCCGTCGGTGACGAGGACGAAGTCGACCGCGACCGACCGATCGATGGTCAAGGCGCCGCGACCGGAGGCGATGCCGAGGAGCCACGCCTGGGTCGCCTCGAGGTCCTGGACCACGGCGTCGACGAGGCCGAGGCTCTGGAGGATGCTCCCGAGGAGGCCGCCTATGGGCTGCTGGACGCCGGTGATCGAGGCCTCGATCTTGTCGATCGCCCCGGAGATGTCCGGCGGATCGCGCTCGAGGTCGGCCCGCGCCGCCCTGGCCAGGTCGAGGGGCGCCGCGAACGAGCTCACGATCCCGACGACGAGCTGGAGCAGCCTGATGGCGCTGTCGAGCGACGGCTGAACCGTGTCGATCCGGGGGAACCAGACGACGGCCTCGGTCGTCGGGCCGAAGGCGGGCGTCCCGCTCGGCGCGCCGTGGACGGCCGCCGGGTGGGCGTGACGGGCGTGCAGGCCCTGGGCCGCCCCGTCCGTGAAGACGTACGGGAGGTCCTCGGCCGGCCCGGGCGCCCCGGCGGCGACCGGCCCGGCCGGGCGGATGTCCTCCGCCATGCGCCGCAGCGCCTCGTCGCCGGAGGCGATGAGCTGCTCGCGCGTGTCGTTGTGGCGGGCGAGCTCCATCCCCTGGCCGGTGCCCCGCGCGACCAGCGCGGTCGCGACGAGGAGCAGGGCCACGGAGACCATCACCTCGAGGAGCGACCAGCCCCCCTCGCCGCGCAACCTCATGCGTCCTCCTGTCCCGCCATCCCCTGGTGCCCGCCCCCGTCCGGCGCGCCTACCGGGCCATGACCGTGCGCACGATCTGTCGTCGCAAGGCGTTGCGATCGTCGCGCCACTCGTACCAGATGCTCACCACCAGCGGATCGGCGCTCGGGATCTCGTAGAAGATCCGGGCGCGCTCCTGCGGCAGCGCCACGTCATCCGGGACCGTCGGGTCCGGGTGGGGCAGCGGCAGCGTGGAGCCGTCCGGGTGGAGCGTCGGAAGCTCGGAGGCGGGGAGGCTCGTGATGCGCTCGTGCAGGGCCTCGAGCCGGCGCGAGGCGGCCCGCATGGACGCCGCCTCGGCGGCTTGCCGGCGCAGGGCGAGGGTGAGCTGGACGGACGCGAGCGCGGCGATCGCCAGGACGGAGAGCGCCACGACGGTCTCGACGAGCGTCAAACCTCGACAGCGCGGGTCCAGGGAAACCCCACCACGATGCATGTCCAGTTGCCCCTGCCCGCCCTTCCCCCATTTAGTGTATGCACAAGGTTGCGGAAGAGTCAACTTCTGCGCGGTGTTGCAATTAACCTCGTTCGGGGCCTGACGGGATGGCGTCCTGACGGAGCGGCGGGGGGCGGGGTGGCTGGCGCGCCTGGATTCGAACCAGGATAAACGGATCCAGAGTCCGTTGTCCTACCGTTAGACGACGCGCCAGCGAGGCGCCAGCATTTTAGCGGCGCGAGCGCCCGAGTCAAGGCGTTTGGGCCCCCGGCGGGCGACGGGACCGGTCCTGAACCGGCCACCGCAGTCGGTCGTCCAAGAGAGGAGAGGGACGCCCGGGGGGAGGAGGTGGACCATGCGCGCACGGTTCCGTCGGGCGCGCGCGGCGCGAGTCGCCGCCGCGCTGGTCGTCGGCTGCATCGGAGGCGTCGGGTGTTCCGCGACCGGGGATGGGACCGGGTCCGGGGGGCCCGTGCCGTTCGTCGCGGGGGAAGACGGGTCGGGCGCGGGTGCGGTTGCGCTCGAGCGGTCGTTCCGCATGCCCGCCGGGGCGGGAAAGGGCGTGACCCACATGCCGGCGGTGGTCTTCGCCGAAGGCGGGACGCGCCTCGTCGCCGGGACGAGCGCCGGGGAGGCGATCGTCTGGGACGCCGCGACCGGCGAGCCGCGCGAGCGGGCGAAGTTCGCGGACTCGCCCGTGCGGGCCCTCGCCGTCGACCCGGGCGGGACCGTGCTCGTGGCGCTCCTCGAGAACGGGGCCCTCGAGGTCGTCGACCCGAAGACGGGCCGCGCGATCGCGGCCGAGGAGGGCGTGAAGGGGGCGACGGCGCTCGTCGCCGGCCCGGCCGGCAAGCACGTGGCCCTCGGGCGGGGCGGGTCGATCGAGGTCCGGGCCCTGCCCGGCCTCGCCGTCGAGCGGACCGTCGCCGACGCGCACCGGGGCGAGATCGCGGCCCTCGCGGTCAGCCCGGACGGGAAGCGGCTCGCCTCCGTCGGCCACGACGGCAAGCTCAGGCTGTGGACGTTCCCCGGCCTCGAGGCCGAGCGGACGGTCGCCAGGGCGGAACCCCTCTACGCCGCAGCCTTTGCCCCGGATGCGAGGAGGGTCGCCTTCGGCGGCAGGGAGCGCAAGGTGCAAGAGCTCGAGGTCGCGAGCGGCGACGAGCGGACGCTCGCGGCCGGCCAGCCTTACTGGATCACGGCCGTCGGCTACAGCCCGGACGGCGAGAGGATCGCCGTCGGCGACGAGAGCTGCGACATCTGGCTGTTCGAGGTCCGGTCGGGCAAGCGCCTCTTCCACGGCAAGCACCACGTCGAGTGCTGGCTCTCGACGGTCGCCTGGGCGCCCGACAACGAGACGTTCCTCTTCGGCTGCCGCCCGAACGCCCACGCGGGAACGCCGTCCCGCTACGCGCCCAACATCCGCGCCGAGGCGGCCGCCGACGCCGAGGTCGGGCGGCTCGCGAGCGAGCGGACCAAGGTCGAGGCCCGGGCGTGGGAGGCGTGGACGGCGGACGGCTCGAACCGCGAGCTCCGGGCGAAGGTGCGGGAGAGGCTCGCGAAGCGGGCGGGCGCGAAGGCGGACGACGAGAAGACCCTCGACGCGCTCGAGCGGACCTGGCTCACGGGCGGGCCGGCGCGGCCCGCGTCCGCCGCGGGGTCCGCGAGCTTAGGCGCCGTCACGCTCGGGAGCCCGATGGCCGTCCAGGAGATCGCCTCCTTCCAGGGGCTGGGCTCGGGCGAGGACGCGGCGCTGGCCGCCGCCGAAGAGACGGGCGGCGGCAGCTACTTCCTCGGGGGCGCGGCGACCGCGCCGAGGGCCGCCCCGAGCCCCGACCCCGAGCTCGAGGCCCTGCGCCGGGAGGCCGCCGCCCGGCCCGCGACCGCCGATCCCCTCGCCGAGGCGGAGAAGGCGCGCGCGTCCCACGAGTCGGCCTACCGCGAGTGCGTGAAGGAGCTCGAGGGGCAGTTCCTCCTCAACCGCTGGAAGGCGAAGAAGTGATATCCTACGCTCCGTGCTCCGGGGCATCGGCATCGACCTCGTCGAGGTCGCGCGCGTGAAGGACCTGCTCGAGCGGCGCGGGGCGCGCTTCACGGCGCGCGTCTTCACCGAGGCCGAGGTCGCCTACTGCGACCGCCAGGCCCGGCCCGAGCTCCACTTCGCGGCCCGGTTCGCCGCCAAGGAGGCGGCGATGAAGCTCCTCGGGACGGGCTGGGCGGACGGCGTCGGCTTCCGCGACATCGAGGTCGTCCCAGACCCTAAAGGCGCGCCGCGCCTGGTCTTGCGGGGGCGGGCGCTCGAGCGCGCCGTCGCCCTCGGGATCGACCGGGCCCTCGTCTCGCTCACCCACACGGACGGCATGGCGGCGGCGGCGGTCGTCGGCGAAGGCTGAGCTTGCGCCCCCGGATAAGATAGGGCGGCCATGAGTGCCGGTGCCGTCGCCATCGCCCCCGATCCCGGGGTGGCCATCGCCCCCGCGCCCGAGAAGAAGCCCGCGCCGAAGGTCGCGGAGCGGGTGCGGTGGTACACCCGCTACTGGCGCCGGCACCGCTTCTTCCTCGTCTTCCTCTTCCTCTTCACGCTCGTCTCGAGCGCGGTGGCGATCTCGTACCCGCTCGTCTTCCGGGCGGCGATCGACCGGGCCGCCGGCGCGCTCGGCCCGAGCGTCGAGGGGGCGCTGGCCGTCCTCGCCCTCATCGCCCTCGGCCGCTTCGTCGCCGGCTACTACCCGTTCACGCGGGCGTGGATGAACGCGAACCTCGACCGCGACATCCGCGAGGACCACTTCGACGCCGTCCTCCGCAAGGACCACCGGTTCCAGGGGGCGCTCCGCACCGGCGACGTCGTCACCCGACTCACCGACGACCTGTGGGAGTACCCGAAGGTCGCGTGGTTCGGCTGCTCCGGGATCTTCCGGGCGGTCGACTCGAGCTCGAAGCTCGTCTTCTGCATGACGGCGATGGTGCTCCTCGACTGGCGCCTCGCCCTGCTTTCGTCGATCCCGCTGCCCTTCATGCTCGCGGCCTTCTACGTCGTCCGGCGCCGCCTGGCCGAGGGCTACGAGAAGCAGCAGGAGGCGATCTCGAAGACGAACGACCTCCTCGAGGCGACCTTCACGGGGATCCGCATCGTCAAGGCGTTCGGGGCCGAGCCGGGCCAGGAGCGGCGCCTCCGGGACATCCTCAAGGGCCGGGTCGGCGTCGAGCTGTCGCTCGCCGTCCTCATGCTCCTCGTCCAGTCGCTCGACACGATCGCGAGCCGCCTGGGCCAGGTCATCGTGCTCGCGGTCGGCGGCTACCGCGTGGCCACGGGCGAGCTGTCGCTCGGGACGCTCTACGCCTTCTACGTCTACCTCGACATGCTCGCGCAGCCCATGATGGACCTGCCGATGCTGCTCGTCTCCGGGCGCCAGGCCTTCGTCTCCGTCGACCGGCTCGACGAGATCAAGCGCTTCCCCGCGCCCGACGCGCGGCCCGAGGCGGACGACGCGGGCGAGGCCGCCCGCGAGACGGTCGACCGGCTCGAGACGGTCGAGCTCCGCGACGTCTCCTTCGCCTACGACCGCGCGCCCACGGGCGCCGGGCGGCTCGAGTCCGTGTCGTTCCGGGTGAAGCGCGGCGAGCGGGTCGCCGTGGTCGGGCCGGTCGGCGGCGGCAAGTCGACGCTCGTCAAGGTCCTGGCCGGCCTCCTCCCCGCGCCGCCCGGGACGTTCAAGGTGAACGGCCGGCCCCTCGAGGCCGTGAGCTTCGCGAGCTTCCGCCGCCGCCTCGGCTACGTGCCCCAGGAGAGCCTGCTCTTCAGCGAGACGGTCGCCGACAACGTCGCCTTCGGGCGCGAGGGGGCCGACGTCGAGGGCGCCCTCGCGGCCGCCCAGATGCAGGACGACCTGCCCTCGTTCAAGGACGGGACGGCGACCGTGCTCGGTCCGAAGGGCGCGCTCATCTCGGGCGGCCAGCGCCAGCGGATCGCGATCGCCCGCGCGCTCGCGCTCCGTCCGGACCTGCTCCTCCTCGACGACTGCACCGCCTCGCTCGACGCCCGCAGCGAGGAACGCTTCTGGACGGCCCTCGAGCGCTTCACGCCCGAGGCCGCCTGCGTCGTCGTCACCCACCGGCTCGCGACCTGCCTCAAGGCCGACCGGATCGTCGTCGTCGAGCGCGGACGCGTGGCCGACGAGGGCTCGCACGAGGACCTCGTCGCCCGATCGCCCGTCTACCGGAGCTTCCTCGACGAGGAGGCGCGGCGGGCGCACCTGGCGGCGGCTGGCGAGCTGGTCCCCGCCTAGGTAAGATGGCCGTCCTCGGGCAGGAGGCAGAGACATGGCAGCGCGGCTGACCGCGTTCGCCCGCTCCGGCGGCTGAGCGGGCAAGCTCTCGCCGACGGACCTCCATGAGGTCGTCGGCGGGCTGACCGCCCCGGTCGGGGGCGACGTGATCGTGGGCGCGGACACGGGCGACGACGCCGCCGTGCTCCGCATTCCGGGGTCGGACGGCCTCTGCGCGGTCCTGACGGCGGACTACATCACGCCGATCATGGACGACGCCTTCAAGTACGGCCAGGTCGCGGCCGCGAACTCGCTCTCGGACGTCTTCGCCATGGGCGGCGAGGCCGTCGCCGCCCTCAACCTCTGCTGCTTCCCGGACGAGGGGATCGCGGCCGCCGACCTCCGCGCGATCCTCGAGGGCGCGGCCGCGAAGGCCGCCGAGTGCGGCTGCCGGATCGTCGGCGGCCACACGGTCCGCGATCCCGAGCTCAAGTTCGGCCTCTCGGTCTACGGCCTCGTGCGCGAGCCCGACGTCAAGCGGAACTCGACCGCGCGCGCAGGCGACGCCCTCATCCTCACGAAGCCGATCGGGACGGGCGTCACGATCACCGGCGCGCGCAAGCGCGTCCTCCCGGTCGAGCGCCTGCTCGACGCCGTGCGCTGGATGGCGACGCTCAACGACAGGGGCGCCCGCCTGATGGTGAAGCACGGGGCCTCGGCGGCGACCGACGTCACCGGCTTCGGCCTCGCCGGCCACGCGGGCGGCATGGCCAGGCACTCGGGCGTCGGCATCGTCCTCTCGATCCGCGCCCTGCCGCGCTACCCGTGGGCCGAGGACCTCGTGCGCGCCGGCGTCTGCACCGGGCTCACGGGCCCGAACCGCGAGAACGTCGAAGGGCGGGTGGAGGTCGCGGCCGGCGTCGATCCGGCGGCGTCCGAGCTGATCTACGACCCGCAGACATCGGGCGGCCTCCTGATCTCGATCGCGAAGCCGCGCGCCGACGCCCTGCTCGACGACCTGCGGAGCTCGGGCTACACGGAGGCGGCCGTCGTGGGCGAGGTCGTCGCCGCCCCCGCCGGGACCATCCGCATCGTCGCCTAAACTGGCCAACCGGCCCGCTTCGTGAACGATTCGTAAGTGGCGGCCCGCGATGCTTTCGTTTATATAGGGCGCCTGCGAGATGGCCCAAGGCCTCCCCGATCCGCCGCCCGCCGCCGCGCTCGCGGCGGCCCAGTCCGCCGGCTCCGCGCCCGGTCCGGGGTCCGCGCCCGCCGGCGCCGTCCCGCGCCGGACCGCCCTCTTCGGCCTCTGGACGCTGACCCTCATCAACCTCTTCAACTACATCGACCGCTACGTCATCTCGGCGGTCCTCGAGGGGGAAGGCGGCATCAAGCAGCGCTTCTCCCTCTCCGACGGGCAGGCGGGGGCGCTCGCGATCGGCTTCGTCGTCGTCTACGCCGTCACCTCGCCCTTCTTCGGGACGCTCGGCGACCGGCACCGGCGCCTCGGCCTCATCGCGTTCGGGGTCGCCGTCTGGAGCGTCGCCACGGCGCTCGGCGCCTTCGCCCGCGGGTTCCTGTCGCTCTTCCTCGCGCGCGCCGTCGTCGGGATCGGCGAGGCCGCCTACGGGTCGATCGCCCCCTCGCTCCTCTCCGACTACTTCCCGAAGGAGCGGCGCGGCCGCGTCTTCGCGGTCTTCTACGCCGCGATCCCGATCGGCAGCGCGCTCGGCTTCGCGATCGGCGGCGCCGTCGGCGCGCGCTGGGGCTGGCGGGCGGCGTTCCTCGTGGCCGGGCTTCCGGGGCTCCTCCTCGCCCTCCTCGTCCTGCTCCTGACGGAGCCCCGGCGCGGGATCAACGACCCGGACTCCGCCCACTATCACCACCCGAACGAGCCGTCGCGGGACGTCGTCGCGAGCTACCGGACCCTCGCCCGCAACCCCGCCTACGTGCTGACCGTGCTCGGCCTCACGAGCTACACCTTCGCCCTCGGCGGCCTCGCCTGGTGGATGCCGACGTTCATGGAGCGCGTCCACCACGTGCCGAAGGCCGATGCCGGCTTCAAGTTCGGCGCGCTCCTCTGCGCGGCCGGCTTCCTCGGGACGGCGCTCGGCGGCTGGCTCGGCGACCGCCTCCTCTCGGTGACGAAGCAGAGCTACCTCTGGTTGTCCGCGATCTCGACCCTCGCGGCCGTGCCGTTCGCGATCGTCGGGCTCACCTCGTCGACGCCGGGCGTCTACTGGACGGCGATCTTCCTCGCCGAGGTCCTGGTCTTCATCTCGACGGGCCCGATCAACACGACGATCGTGAACGTCGTCCCGGTCGAGCTCCGGTCGACGGCGATGGCCGCGAGCATCTTCACGATCCACGTGCTCGGCGACGCGATCTCCCCGGCGATCATCGGCTTCGTCTCGGACGTGGCCGACCTGCGAACGGCGCTCGTCGTCCTCATCCCGCTCTCGATCGCGATCGGCGCCGCGCTCTGGTTCGTCACGGCCCTCCGCGGCGAGAAGTAGGCGGAGCGGGCGGGGGGGGGCGGGCCGTGGGCCGGCGGTTCCTGCGGGCGGTGCTCCGGCTCGTCCTCTCCGTCTTCTACCGCCGCATCGAGCTCCGCGGCCTCGAGAAGATCCCGACGAAGGGTCCCGTCATCTTCGTCCTCAACCACCCGAACGGGCTCGTCGACCCGCTCTTCATCCTCTGCTTCGCCCCGCGGCGGGTCGCCTTCCTCGCGAAGAGCACCCTCTTCAGGACGCCGGTGATCGGCTGGATGGTGCGGACGCTCGAGGCGATCCCGGTCTATCGCTCCCAGGACCGGGAGGACCCGGCGAAGAACCGGGAGACGTTCGGCCTCTGCACGGAGCGGCTGGCGGCGGGGCGCACGATCGCGCTCTTCCCCGAGGGCACGACCCACTCCGACCCGGCCCTGAAGCCGCTCAAGTCGGGGGCGGCGCGGATCGCGCTCCAGGCGGCCGCAGCCATCGGAGCCGGCGGTCCGCGCCTGAAGGTCGTCCCCGTCGGCCTCTACTACACGGCGAAGGCGACGTTCCGGAGCGAGGCGCTCGCGCTCTTCGGCGACCCGTTCGAGGTCGAGCCGGCGACCGCGCCGCCTGTCGCGCCGCAAGACGAGGGGGGCGAGCCGGCGGCCGAGCCCGTGCGCGCGCTGAACGCGAGGATCGACGCGGCGCTCCGCGAGGTCACGCTCAACTGCGACCGGGTCGAGGCCCTCGACCTCATCGTCCGCGCCGAGCAGGTCTTCACGTTCGGGGAGGCGACGGGCAGCCTCGCGCGCGAGCTCGAGCTCAAGCGCCGCTTCGTCGACGGCTTCACGGCCGTGCGCGAGCGCGACCCGGCCCGCGTCGAGGCCCTCGCCGAGCGCATCCTCTCCCACGAGCGGAAGCTCGCGGCCTCCGACATCGACCCCTTGAGCCTCAGGCGCCGCGCCCGGCCGGCCGGCGCGACCGGGTTCGTCGCCATGCGGGCGCTCCTGCTCTCGCTCCTGCTGCCGCTCACGGCGCTCGGCGCCTTGCTGCACGTCCTCCCCTACCGGGCGGTCGGCTGGCTCACGCGGCGGTTCGCGCGCGAGGACGACTCGATCGCCGCGACGATCAAGGTCCTCGCCGGCCTGCTCCTCTTCCCGCTGACCTGGGGCCTGCTCGCGACCGCGGCCGGGCTCGCCGGGGGCGGGGCGATCGGGGCGGTCGCGACCCTCGTCGGCGTGCCGGCGCTCGGCTACGGCACGGTCCGCCACCACGAGCGCTGGGGCGACCTGCACGCCTCCCTGCGGGCGTTCGTCTGGGCGTCGTCGCGCCCGCGCTTCATCGAGGAGCTGATCGTGGAGCGGCAGGCGATCGCGGACGAGATCCACGCCCTGGCGCGGGAGCTCCAGAGCGGGCGGCTGCCGTCGGCGACCTGATCCCTAATCGTCCTCGTCGTCCTCGAGGCCGGTCAGCATCGTCGCCAGGGCCGACGCCAGGTCGAACGTCGACACGATCCCGACGAGCTTTCCGCCCGCGGTGACGAGGACGCGGTGGATGCGCTCGCCCAGCATCTTCTGGGCGACGCTCGGGAGGAGGTCCTCCTCGTCGACGGCGACGATGCGCTCGCGCATGAGGGCGCGCACGGGCTGGCCGAGCACGTCCTCGATCCGCGCCCGCATCTCGCCCGGCTTCGTCCTCTCGTCCTCGCCCGGGAAGCCGCTGTCCAGGGCCACGAGGACATCCGTGCGGGAGACGACGCCGACCGGCCGCCCCGAGCCGTCGACGACCGGCAGCCCCGAGATCCGCTTGCGGGTGAGGACGGCGATGAGGTCGCGGACGGTCGCCTCGGGCTCGATCGTGACGAGCTTGCGGGTCATTACGTCGCGGGCGCGGATGGGCATGAGTCCCCCCGTTCGGTGGTTCCTTCCCGCGCGGACGCGGGCGCCGGAACCTTTCTCTTACTCGGGGGCCCGGCGCCCGTCAAGCGGTGCCCTGGCCGCCGCGCCGACCTCTTGGGCGCGGCGGGCCCGCGCCGAACTCGGCCTCCTCGCCGAAGCTCTCGAACCACGCGAGGATCGTCCGGCGGGAGTCCTCGTCGAGGGGCCCGAAGCGGCAGCCCATGATGAACGTCCCGTCGGCGCGGGCGGACTTCGTCGAGGAGACGACGGTGCCGTCGATCTCGACGCGGTGCCCGCCGACGCCCGCGCCCTCCGGCGGGTCGATCTCGAACGACACGGGCTCGTTCAGGTCCACGCGGAAGGGCGCGCTGAACGCCAGGCCGCCGAGGCTCAGGTTGCGGAGGTGACAGTGCAGCTGCCCGCGCTTGCGGAGGCGGACGCGCACGAGCGACCGGAGCGTCATGCGCGGCCAGCGTCGCCGCTCCTTGCCCGACCCGGCGGTCTCCGCGGGGTCCTTCTTGCGACCGAGGAACACGCTATCTCGCCTCCCCCGGGCCGCCGCGCCGCGACGCCCGCGGCTTCGGCGGTCCCGCCCCGTACTCGGCCTCCTCCCCGAACGCCTCGAACCAGGCGAGGAGCGCCCGCCGCGCCCAGTCCTGTCCGGGCTGGAAGCGGACGTGGACCACGTGCTCGGCCTCGCCCGGCGCCCTCGGGGCGCTCGAGACGACGGCGCCCTCGAGCCCCACGCGCGGGACCGTCGTCCCGTCCGGCGCGTCGAGCTCGATCGCGAGCGCCTCGCCCACGCGCACCGGAAAGGGGGCGATGAGCGAGAGGCCGCCGAGGCTCAGGTCGCGCAGCCGGCAGTGGGACGTCGCCCGCTGGAAGCGCACGCGCGCGAGCGTCTTCAGCGGGAGCCGCGGGAAGCGGCGATGCTCGGTGCCGCCCGCGCGCAGCCACTCCCCGAGCGGGTCCTGTTTCCGGCCGCTGAACATCGCCCGAATCATACCACGCGGGCCGCGCGGCAGCTATAATGCCGCCCGTGATCCCGCTCGGACGCGAGGCCCTGGAGGACCGCGAAGCGCGCGACCTCGCGCCGTTCGCGGCCCGCTCGCGCGACAGCCGCGGGCGCGCCCGCCCCGAGCCCGACCACCCCTACCGCCCGCGCTTCGCCCGCGACCGCGACCGGATCGTCCACTCGACGGCCTTCCGCCGGCTCGAGTCGAAGACGCAGGTCTTCATCATCGACGAGGGCGACCATTACCGGACGCGCCTCACGCACACGCTCGAGGTCGCCCAGGTCGGCCGCACGGCGGCCCGCGCCCTCGGCCTGAACGAGGACCTGGTCGAGGCGGTCGCGCTCGCCCACGACCTCGGCCACGCGCCCTTCGGGCACGCGGGCAGCGAGGCCCTGGAGGAGTGCCTGCGCGGTCACGGCGGCTTCGAGCACAACCGCCAGAGCCTGCGGGTCGTCGACCTCCTGGAGCGGCGGGACCCGCGGTACCGCGGGCTCAACCTCACCTTCGAGGTGCGCGAGTCGATCCTGAAGAAGAAGCCCGCCCCGGCGGGCGGGACCCCCCTCCCCCAGGACTTCGACCCGCGGGCCGCGCCGCTCCTCGAGGCCCAGCTCGTGGACCTGGCCGACGAGGTCGCCTACCTCGCCCACGACCTCGACGACGCGGTCCGCTCGGGCATCCTCCCCGACCGGGCCGTGCGCGAGCTCGAGCTCGGCCGGCGCGCCGAGCACCTGGCCGGCGAGCGCCACGGCGACGACCCCCCGCGCCGGGCGCGCGTGTCGGCCCTGATCGAGCTGCTCGTGACCGACCTGGTCGAGGCGACGGCCGCCCGGCTCGCCCGCGAGCGGGTCCGCTCGACCGCGGACGTCCGCGCCTTCGGCGGCCGGCTGGTCGGCTTCTCGGGCGACGTCGCCCGCGCCGCCGCCGAGCTGAAGGAGCGCCTGTTCGAGTCCGTCTACCGCCACTGGCGCGTCATGCGCATGTGGCGGAAGGCCAAGCGCTTCGTGACCGCGCTCTTCACCGCCCACGTCGAGGCGCCGGACACCCTCCCGCCCGAGTGGCGGCGGTGGGCGGATGAGTGCGGCCTCGAGCGGGCGGTCTGCGACTACGTCGCCGGGATGACCGACCGTTTCGCCCAGCAGGAGTTCGAGCGGCTCTTCCACCCGTTCGAGAAGCCTTGAGAATACCGCTCTTCGTCATCCGGGCGCTCTTCTTCCTCTGCTCGGTGGGGATCGGCAGCTACCTGGCGAAGGTCGCCGGGCAGCCCGAGCACCAGCTCACGTACGTGCTCGCGGCCGGCGGGATCGCCGGGCTCGTCGTCGTGAGCGAGGTCTTCTTCTCGAAGAGCCCGATCGCCCTCGTCTCGGCGACGGTCTTCGGGATCACGATCGGCTTCCTCGTCGCCTGGCTCTTCACGGGCCTGATCGAGGTCGTGGCCCAGCCCGCCCCCGACGTCCTCAACGCCATCCGCCTCGTCCTGACGCTCGTCTGCGTGTACTACGGGATCACGTTGATCATCCAGACGCAGGACGACTTCCGCTTCATCGTCCCCTACGTCGAGTTCAGCCGCGAGCTCCGCGGGACGCGCCCCTGGCTCATCGACACGAGCGCGCTCGTCGACGGGCGGCTGCCGGACCTCGCGGCGACCGGGTTCATCGACGCGCCGCTCCTCGTCCCGCGCTTCGTCGTCGACGAGCTGCACGCGCTCGCCGACAGCGACGACCGGACGAAGCGGGCGCGCGGGCGCCGCGGCCTGGACGTGCTCGCCGCCCTGCGCGATGCGGGCGCGCCGAAGGGGCGCGGGCCGCGCGTCGAGATCATCGAACGCGCGGCCCAGGGCGAGGGCGTCGACCGGAAGCTGATCGCGCTCGCGCGCGACCTCGGGGCCCGGATCGTGACGACCGACGCGGGCGTGGCGAAGGTCGGCGAGGTCGGCGACGTCGGCGTCCTGAACCTGCACGACCTCGCGAAGACGCTCCAGGCGCGGGCGGTCGCGGGCGAGCGCCTGACCCTGAAGCTGATCAAGCCCGGCGAGGGCGCCGAGCAGGGCGTCGGCTACCTCGAGGACGGGACCATGGTCGTCGTCGAGAAGGCGCGCGCCAAGGTGGGGCACGAGGTCTCGGTCGAGGTCACCGGCCAGATCCAGACGAGCGCCGGGCGCATGTTCTTCGCCCGCCTGGTGGCCTGAGGGCCGGCGGGCGCTACCGCCGCTCCTTGCTCGCCATCCACTCGCCGACGAGCGCGCCGAGCCACGCCCCGATCCCGACCACGAGCGCGCCCTGGTGCTGGGACCCGATCGCCCGGATCGCGATCTGGTCCCAGACCCAGGGGGCGAGGTAGTAAGCGCCGGCGGCGCCGGCGGCGCAGAGGACGTAGCGCATCATGGCCTCCTTCTCTCCTTCATCTTCGGCTTCGGCCCGCCGCGCCCCGGAGGCGACCCCTTCGGGCCCGCGTCCTTCGCGGGCGCCGGACCGGCGGCGGCCTTCTTCGCGTGGCCGGGCGGGTAGACGCGCCGGTGGTCGCCGTGGAAGCGCCAGGGCTCGGCGGCATCGAGGTCGAGCCGGACCGCCGCGCCGAGGACGAGGGTCGGCGGCAGGGCCTCGACGGCCATCCAGGTCCCGCCCGCGTCCACGGTCCAGTAGTGACGGTGGGGGTCGCAGAAGTAGACGGCGCTGTCGGGGTAGTAGACCCAGACGTGCGCCGCGGCCCGGTGGCCGTGCGCCGGCGCGTGCGGCGGCGGCCCGGACCCCGGGCGGTCGTGGACGAAGCACCCCGCGGCGCCCGCGGCGCCGGCGGCGAGAAGGCCCGCGACGAGCGCGCGGGTCCGGACGAGGCACCGGCTCATGGGGTCCCTCCACCCCCCGCCCCGCCATCCTAGATCCGACCGCGGCCGCGGCGCGTCAAGCGCGCGCGCCGAGGCCCCGTCCCGCTTGACGCTTAGGGCGGGGCCCTTATAATGGCGCGGCGCGCCATGCGGCCGATCCGCCTCTACAACTCGCTCACCCGGAAGAAGGAGGACTTCGTCCCCCTCGAGGCGGGGAAGGTCCGCATGTACCACTGCGGGCCGACGGTCTACGCCCCCGTCCACATCGGGAACCTGTCGGCGTTCCTGCTGGCGGACATCCTGCGTCGGACGCTCGAGCACTTCGGGTACGACGTGACCCAGGTCATGAACGTCACGGACGTCGGCCACATGACGCGCGACGACGTGGCGGATGCGGCGGGCGAGGACCGGCTCGAGCGGCGGGCCCGCGAGCAGGGGCTGACGCCCTGGGACCTCGCGCGGACGTACACGTGGATGTTCTTCCGCGACCTCGAGGCGATCGGGATCAAGGCGGCCCACTACTACCCGCGTGCGACCGAGTTCGTGCGCGAGATGGCCGACATGACGGAGCGCCTGATCGAGAGGGGCCTCGCCTACGAGACGCCCGCCGGCGACGTCTACTTCGACGTCCGCCGGTTCCCGACGTACGGGCGCCTCTCGAACAACACGCTCGAGTCGCTCGAGGCCGGCGCCCGCGTCGAGGTCCGGGAGGACAAGCGCCACCCGGCCGACTTCGCCCTCTGGAAGGTCGACCCGAAGCACGTCATGCAGTGGGACCCGACCTCGTGGGGCGGCAAGCTCCGGCGCGGCTTCCCGGGCTGGCACATCGAGTGCTCGGTCATGTCCCAGCGCTACCTCGGCGAGACCTTCGACATCCACACGGGCGGCGAGGACCACTTCTTTCCCCACCACGAGTGCGAGATCGCCCAGAGCGAGGGCGCGACGGGCAAGCCCTTCGTCCGCTACTGGATGCACAAGGCCTTCATCCTGGTCGAGGGCAAGAAGATGGCGAAGCGCGAGGGGAACTTCTACACCCTCGCCGACCTCCAGGAGAAGGGCTTCACGCCGCGGGAGGTGCGCTACCTGCTGATCTCGACGCACTATCGCTCGCAGCAGAACTTCACGGTCGAGGGGCTCGCCGCCGCGCGCGCGGCCCTGCGGCGGGTGGACGAGGCGCGCGAGCGCCTGCTCGCGGGGCGCGCGGCCGACGGCCCGGCGGACGATGGCCTGCGCGCGGCGGCGGCGCGCGCCCGCGAGGCGTTCGACGAGGCGATCGCCGACGACCTGAACGTCTCGGGCGCGCTCGCGGCGCTCTTCGACCTCGTGCGCGACGCCAACCGGGCCACGCTCGGGAAGGGCGACGCGGACGTCGCCCTCGGGGCGTTCGAGCGCGCGAACTCCGTGCTCGGGATCGACGCCGCCCGGGCGGTCGAGGTGAGGGCCCCGGAAGCCCGCCCGGCGGCGCCGGCCGGCCCGCCGCCGGAAGTCGAGGCCCTGGCGAACGCCCGGGAGGCCGCCCGCAAGGCGAAGCGGTGGCCGGATGCGGACCGCATCCGGGGCGAGATCGACGCCCTCGGCTGGGAAGTGAAGGACACGCCGAAGGGGCCGGCGCTGAGGCCGAAGGCTTGACGGGCGTACTTCCCTCTTGATGTGCTTTCGTGTTTCGGTATAATGTGACGCTTTCCTCGACTGGGTTCATTGCTTTAACCCGGCGTGGGGACGGAAGGTAGAGGCGGTGCGAGGAGAGCGGCGCGGGCCGCGCCGGGTGCCCTGCTAGCGTAGCTCAACGGCAGAGCTCCGGTTTTGTAAACCGGGGGTTGTGGGTTCGAATCCCGCCGCTAGCTCCCGAGACACAAGGAGTTCGGTGGGCAGTTACCCAAGCGGCCAAAGGGACCAGACTGTAAATCTGGTGGCTTTACGCCTTCGGAGGTTCGAATCCTCCACTGCCCACCAGCGGAAGAAGTCGGACTCAGAGGACGCGAACACAGGCGGAATACGCGGGCGTAGCTCAATGGTAGAGTGCCAGCCTTCCAAGCTGGCTATGTGGGTTCGATTCCCATCGCCCGCTCCATTGAAAGAACTCCCGCTGCCGTAGCTCAGCCGGTAGAGCACCTCCTTGGTAAGGAGGAGGTCATGGGTTCAAGTCCCATCGGCAGCTTTTGATCTTGCGGCGCTCGCGCAGGGAACGAGCGAGGTAGAGGCGACCGGGTCCAGCACCCGAACGGAGGAGATGGTCCCATGGCGAAGGAAGTCTTCAAGCGCACGAAGCCGCACGTCAACGTGGGCACGATCGGTCACATCGACCACGGCAAGACCACGCTCACGGCGGCGATCACGATGGTCATGGCGCAGCGCGGCCTGTCCAAGGTGAAGGACTACGCCGAGATCGCCAAGGGCGGGACCGTCCGCGACGCGTCGAAGATCGTCACCATCTCCGTCGCCCACGTCGAGTACGAGAGCGAGAAGCGGCACTACGCCCACATCGACTGCCCGGGCCACGCCGACTACATCAAGAACATGATCACCGGCGCCGCCCAGATGGACGGGGCGATCCTCGTCGTCTCGGCCGCCGACGGCCCCATGCCGCAGACCCGCGAGCACATCCTCCTCGCCCGCCAGGTCGGCGTGCCGGCGATGGTCGTCTACCTGAACAAGGTCGACCTCGTCGACGACCCCGAGCTCCTCGACCTCGTCGAGCTCGAGGTCCGCGAGCTCCTGTCGAAGTACGAGTTCCCGGGCGACGAGATCCCCTTCGTCCGCGGCGCGGCGCTGAAGGCCATGAACTGCCAGTGCGGCAAGGACGGCTGCCAGAACTGCAAGTCGATCCTCGACCTCATGGGCGCCCTCGACGCCTACATCCCCGAGCCGATGCGGCCCATCGACAAGCCCTTCCTCATGCCGATCGAGGACGTGTTCTCGATCAAGGGCCGCGGCACGGTCGGCACGGGCCGCATCGAGCGCGGGCAGATCAAGGTCGGCGAGGATGTCGAGATCATCGGCCTCTCGAAGGAGTCGAAGAAGACCGTCGCCACCGGCGTCGAGATGTTCCAGAAGACGCTCGACTTCGGCCAGGCGGGCGACAACGTCGGCGTCCTCCTGCGCGGCGTCGAGAAGACGGACCTCGAGCGCGGCCAGGTCCTCGCGAAGCCCGGCTCGATCAAGCCGCACACGAAGTACGAGGCCCAGATCTACGTCCTGACGAAGGAGGAGGGCGGGCGCCACACGCCGTTCTTCAACGGCTACCGGCCCCAGTTCTACTTCCGGACGACGGACGTGACCGGGAACATGAAGCTCCTCGGCGGGGCCGAGATGGTCATGCCCGGCGACAACGTCAAGGTCGAGATCGAGCTCATAACGCCGATCGCCATGGAGGAGCAGCTCCGCTTCGCCATCCGCGAGGGCGGGCGCACGGTCGGCGCCGGCACGGTGACGAAGATCCTGGAGTAGTCGGCGGCGCGGACGGAACGCGGCGCGTCGGCCCCCCGGGGGGCGACGCGCCGGGCTTTAGCGAGATCCAGAGACAGCGATGGCCAAGGCCAAGAAGGGCGCGCGCGACCACGTGGCGATGGAGTGCGCGACGTGCGGGAACCGCAACTACCGCACGTCGAAGAACACGCGCGTCACGACGAAGCTCGAGCTCAAGAAGTACTGCCGCACGTGCAAGGTGCACGTCGCGCACAAGGAAAAGAAGAAGTAAGCGGGGGTCCGTTCGACCGTGGCCGCGATCACGATCTACAAGCCGCAGTCGGCGGCCATCTCGCGATGGACGCTCGGCATCTCGGCGATGGCGCTCGCGACGTACGGGTGCTACCACCTGTACCTCTTCGTCCCGGAGAGGTGGCGGGCCCCGTTCGGCGGCCCGGGCGGCTGGGGCGCGGCGCTCGGGGAGGAGTTCCCGATCTCGATCGCCCTCGTCCTCTCGGTCGTGCTCGGGATCGCCGGGGCGATCGGGACGTTCCTGGCCGTGAACTACCCGCGGTTCGTGGACTTCCTCTCCGACACCGAGGTCGAGATGACCAAGGTGTCGTGGTCGTCGCGCAAGGAGGTCCTGGGCTCGTCGGCCGTCGTCATCGCGACCGTCGTGATCCTCGGGTTCTGGATCGGTCTCGTCGACATCCTCCTGCTCGTGGTCCCGAAGTGGATCGGGAAGCTCTTCTCATGAGGGCCATGATGGCGAAGGCTTGGTTCGTCCTGCGCGTTCAGAGCGGACGCGAGGACACCGTCAAGGAGGCGCTCTGGAAGCGCATCCAGACGCACGACCTCGAATCGAAGATCTCGACGCTCATGGTGCCCACTGAGAAGATCACGCAGATCAAGGGCGGGCAGCGGCGGACGTACGAGCGGAAGACGTACCCCGGTTACATCATGGCCGAGATCGAGTGCGGCGACCAGAACGCGATCCCGGACGACGTCTGGTTCCTGATCCAGGAGACGCCGGGCGTCGGCGACTTCCTCGGGGCCTACAACAAGCCGACCCCGATGTCGCCGCAGGACGTCGACCGGATGCTCTTCCGCGAGGCGGACCAGCTCGCCCAGGAGCCGCAGGTCAAGATCGACTTCGCGCCGGGCGACCGCGTGAAGATCAAGGAAGGGACGTTCGAGAACTTCGACGCCGTCGTCGAGGAGGTTTACCCGGCGAAGGGGCTCGTCAAGGTGATCGTGACGATCTTCGGGCGGCCCACGCCGGTGGAGCTCGAGTACTGGAAGCTCGAGGCGATCTGAGAGCAGCACCCGGAAACGAGACTGAGCCATGGCGAAAGAGATCAAGGCGAAGATCAAGCTCCAGTGCCCGGGCGGTCAGGCGACCCCGGCCCCGCCGGTCGGCCCGGCGCTCGGCCAGCACGGCGTGAACATCGGGCAGTTCGTCTCGCAGTTCAACGACCGGACGAAGGAAGCGGCCGGGATGATCATCCCGGTCGAGATCACGGTCTTCGTCGACCGCACGTTCTCGTTCATAACGAAGAGCCCGCCGGCCGCCGTCCTGCTCAAGAAGGCGGCCGGGATCGCCAAGGGCTCGGGCGCGCCGAACAAGGAGAAGGTCGGCAAGGTGACGAGGGCGCAGGTCCGCGAGATCGCGGAGAAGAAGAAGAACGACCTGAACGCCTTCTCGGTCGAGGCCGCCGAGCGCATGGTGCTCGGGACGGCGAGGAGCATGGGGATCGACCTGGCGGACTGAGTCGGGTCCGCGCGTTTCGATCCGGGACACCTCCGTTCGCAGGGAGAGCGCCGCGCGCGCTCGCTGGCACCGGGAACGAAAGGGAAGCGTCGATGAAGAAGCGCAGCAAGCGGTTCGAGGCCGCGCTCAAGAAGATCCCCGATCCGGCGGCGAAGTACGCCGTCCCGGACGCGGTCGCGATCCTGAAGAAGATGGAGGCGACCAAGTTCGACGAGACCGTCGAGATCGCGATGAAGCTCGGGATCGACCCGAAGAAGGCGGACCAGCTCGTCCGCGGGTCGTTCTCGCTCCCGCACGGGCTCGGCAAGGAGGTCCGCGTGATCGCCTTCGCCGAGGCCGAGCAGGCCGAGGCGGCGCGCCAGGCGGGCGCCGTCGCGGTCGGGACCGAGGACCTGGCGAAGCGCATCATGGACGGCTGGATGGAGTTCGACGTGGCGATCGCAAATCCGGCGACGATGCGCTTCGTCGGCAAGCTCGGCCGCGTGCTCGGCCCGCAGGGCAAGATGCCCTCGCCCAAGTCGGGCACGGTCGCCGAGAACGTGGGCCAGGCGGTGAAGGAGTTCAAGGGCGGCAAAATCGAGTACCGCACGGACGCGGCCGGCAACGTCCAGGCGCCCGTCGGGAAGAAGTCCTTCCCGCCCGACAAGCTCGCCGCGAACATCGAGGCTTTCGTCGAGCACATCCGCGCGAGCCGCCCGCCGAGCGCGAAGGGCGCGTTCATCCAGAACGTCACGGTCTCGGCGACCATGAGCCCCGGGATCGACCTCGCCGTCGCGGCGATGTAGCGGAGACAGCGCCATGTCGAAGAAACTGAACGCGATGATGCGCGACGAGCTGCGCGAGACCCTGGAGCCGGTCTCGAGCGCGATCGTCGTCGACTACCAGGGGCTCTCGTCCGAGCAGACCTACCAGCTCCGGAAGGAGCTCAAGGCGAAGAAGATCCAGATGCGGGTGGTGAAGAACTCGCTCGCCGCCATCGCCATGAAGGACCTCGGCATCGAGGGGGTCGACCGCCTCTTCAAGGGCCCGGTCGCCCTCATCAGCAACGAGGACCCGGTCGCGACCGCGAAGGCGGTCATCGACTTCCGGAAGAAGCACAAGGACCTCGAGAAGAAGAAGCTCTTCGAGATCAAGGGCGCCCTCCTCGAGCGCCGCGTCCTCGGCCCCGCCGAGGCGGCGAAGCTCGCGACCCTCCCGGGCAAGGACCAGCTCCGGGCCCAGGTGATCGGCACGATCATCGCCCCGGCCCAGCAGATCGTGTCCGTGCTCGTGGCGCCCCTGCGCGACCTGCTCCTCGTGCTCGAGGCGCGGGCGAAGAGCCTCGAGGAGCAGGGGCAGGGTCAGGGGCAGGCGCAGGCGCAGGCGCAGGACCAGGCGCAGGCGCAGGCGCAGGACCAGGACCAGGAGCAACCGGCGGCCTCGTGACGTTCGGACGACGAGCGTAGACGGGTCAAGAGAGCAAGAAGAAGCGACCAAGAGAAGGCGCGAAGGAGAACCGAGTCATGGCGGATGTGGCGCAGTTGGTGGAGCAGCTCTCGTCCCTGACGATCCTGGAGGCCGTCTCGCTCAAGACCGCCCTCGAGGAGAAGTGGGGCGTCAAGGCGGCCATGGCCGTCGCCGCGGGCCCCGCGGCCGGCCCCGCCGCGGCTCCGGCCGAGGCGGCCGAGGAGAAGACGAGCTTCAACGTCGTCATCAAGGACGTGGGCGCGAACAAGATCCAGGTGATCAAGGCCGTCCGCTCGATCACGAACCTGGGCCTCAAGGAGGCCAAGGACCTCGTCGACAAGGGCGCGGGCGCGGTCGTGAAGGAGGGCGTCTCGAAGGAGGAGGCGACCAAGATCAAGACCGAGCTCGAGTCGTCCGGCGCCAAGGTCGAGCTCAAGTAACCCGACGACGTCGACCCGTCGGGCGCATCGACGGGAACCGCAGGGCCGCAGAGAGCGCGGAGGGTTCGCGGAGAGAGAGCTCCGCGGGTCCTCTGCGACCTCCGCGCCTCGGCGGTGTCTCCTCGACTCGCGGTCGGCGTGGTCTTGGTGGTCGACGGCGTTCACAACCGGCCGACGCCCGCAGCGCCGCGGCTCCTCGAGGGGCCCACGGCGCTGCGAGCGTTTGTGGTCTCCTGGTCCCGGGCGTAGGAGAGCGTGATGGCGACGACGGGCTCGACGGTGCATGGGTTCAAGGAGCGCCGGAACTTCGGGCGGGTGCCGGAAGTCGTTCCCATCCCCAACCTCATGGCCCTCCAGCTCGACTCCTACCGGCGGTTCCTCCAGGAGGAGGTCCCGCCACGGGAGCGCGACAAGATCGTCGGCCTCGAGGCGATCCTCCAGGAGATCTACCCGATCGAGAGCTACGACGGGCAGATCGTCCTCGAGTACCTCGAGTACGAGCTCGGGAAGCCCCGCTACACGCCGGACGAGTGCCGGCGCCTGCGCCTGACGTACGGCACCCCCTTCAAGATCCGGGTCCGGCTCCGCAAGCAGGAGCCCGTCGAGGAGGATGTCTACCTCGGCGAGATCCCGCGCATGATCGGCGGCGGCGAGTTCATCATCAACGGCGCCGAGCGGGTGATCGTCTCCCAGCTCCACCGCTCGCCGGGCGTGGACTTCGACGAGGAGGTCCAGCAGGAGAAGCGGCTCCAGAAGTGCCGGATCATCCCGGACCGCGGGAGCTGGATCGAGATCAACGTCAACAAGAAGGACGCGATCACGGTCCGCATCGACCAGTCCGGCAAGTTCCCGGTCACCTGCCTCCTCCGGGCCATGGACGCCACCCTCGGGACGACGGCGCAGCTCGTCCGCGCCTTCTACGAGACCGAGGTGGTGAAGCTCTCGGACAAGAACGCGCTCAAGAAGCTCGTCCACAAGATGCCCCTCGAGGACATCCCCGACCCGGCGGGCGGGAAGGACAAGAAGCTCGCCGAGTGGGGCGAGGAGATCAGCGAGGAGCGGGCGAAGGCGATCAAGGACCTCGGGATCGAGCAGGTCGAGGTCTTCTCGCTCAAGTGCCTCTCGACCGGCCAGGAGAGCCCGCTCATCCTCAACACGCTCAAGGAGGACAACGCCAAGAGCCACGAGGATGCGCTCCTCAAGATCTACGTCCGCCTGCGCCCGGGCAACCCGCCGCAGCTCGAGAAGGCGCGCGAGCTCTTCGACGACAAGTTCTTCAACCTGAACAAGTATCGTCTGGGGCGCGTCGGCCGCTTCCGCATGAACCGGAAGTTCGGGACGGACGTGTCCGAGGAGATCCAGATCCTCCGGCGCGAGGACCTGCTCGAGTGCATCAACTACATCCTGAAGCTCCGCGCCGACAAGGGTGAGCTCGACGACATCGACCACCTCGGCAACCGCCGCATCCGGACGATCGACGAGCTCGCGGGCGAGGAGATCCGCAAGGGCTTCCTGAAGCTCAAGCGCACCGTCCAGGAGCGCATGTCGCTCCTCGACGCCGAGACGCTGACGCCGCGCTCGATCGTCAACTCGAAGACGATCTCGTCGGCGATCGAGTACTTCTTCGGCCGCGGCGAGCTGTCGCAGGTCGTGGACCAGACGAACCCGCTCTCGCAGCTCACGCACGAGCGCCGCCTCTCGGCCCTCGGGCCGGGCGGCTTGAACCGCAAGCGCGCGGGCTTCGAGGTCCGCGACGTCCACATCTCGCACTACGGCCGCATCTGCCCGATCGAGACGCCGGAAGGCACGAACATCGGCCTCATCTCGTCGCTCTCGATCTACGCCGAGGTTGATCCGTACGGCTTCCTCGTCACGCCCTACAAGGTCGTGAAGGGCGGCAAGGTGACGAACGAGATCCGCCGCCTCCGGGCCGACGAGGAGGAGGGGCGGGTCATCGCGCCGGCCGACACCGAGGTCGACGCCAAGTCGTTCCTGAAGTCCCTCGTGCTCGCGCGGAAGTCGGGCGACTTCCTCTACGTGAAGCCCGAGGAGGTCGAGTTCATGGACGTGTCGCCGAAGCAGCTCGTCGGCGTGTCGGCCGCGCTGATCCCGTTCCTCGAGCACGACGACGCGAACCGCGCCCTCATGGGCTCGAACATGCAGCGCCAGGCGGTCCCGCTCGTGAAGAGCGAGCCGGCGATCGTCGTCACCGGCATGGAGACCGAGGTCGCGCGCAACTCGGGCATGGTCATCGTCGCCCGGCGCGCCGGCACGGTCACGCGGGCGGACGCGCTCGAGATCGTGATCGACGAGGAGGACCGCTACGAGCTCCGGAAGTTCGTCGGCCTGAACGAGCGGACCTGCCTCAACCAGAAGCCGACGGTCCGGGTGGGCGACAAGGTGCCGGCGGGCCACGTGATCGCCGACGGCGCCGGGACGTTCCACGGCGAGCTGGCGCTCGGCAAGAACGTCCTCTGCGCGTTCATGACCTGGGACGGCTACAACTTCGAGGACGCCATCCTCATCTCCGAGGACCTCGTCCGCGCGGACGCGTACACCTCGATCCACATCGAGGAGTTCGAGATCGAGATCCGCGAGACGAAGCTCGGCAAGGAGGAGTTCACCCGCGACATCCCGAACGTCTCCGAGAAGGCGCTGAAGAACCTGGACGAGGACGGCGTCGTCCGGATCGGCACGCGCGTCCGGCCGGGCGACATCCTCGTCGGCAAGGTCGTGCCGAAGTCGAAGAGCGAGCTCACCCCCGAGGAGAAGCTCCTCCACGCGATCTTCGGGCGGATGGGCGAGGACGTGAAGAACGACTCGCTCGAGGCCCCGTCGGGCGTCGACGGCATCGTCATCGCGACCGAGAAGTTCAGGCGGCGCGCGGCCGCGACCGAGGAGGAGAAGGCGATCGTCCGCGACGAGGTCGCGGCCGCCCGGACGCGCTACGAGGGGCTGCTCGCCGACGAGCTCGCGGGCCTCTTCAAGGAGCTCGAGAAGCACCTCGGCGCGCTGCCCAAGGTGCGGGAGACGGGCGAGCCCGTGAAGCTCGCCGACGTGAAGCTCCTCACGGGGCGGCCGCTCCGCGAGCACTTCCGGTCGTCCCGCATCGAGCTGCCGAAGCGCGACCCCGAGACGCAGTCGCGCTTCGCCGACATCGTGCGGCGCCGCCTCGACCGCGTCGAGGAGCTCGAGGCCGAGAAGAGCCGCCGCCTGAACCAGGTCGAGCGCGGCGACGAGCTGCCGCCGGGCGTGCTCGAGCTCATGAAGGTCTACATCGCCACCAAGCGCAAGCTCTCGGTCGGCGACAAGATGGCCGGCCGGCACGGGAACAAGGGCGTCATCGCCAAGATCCTCCCGCGCGAGGACATGCCGCACCTCGCCGACGGGACGCCGGTCCAGATCCTCCTGAACCCGCTCGGCGTGCCGTCGCGCATGAACGTCGGCCAGATCCTCGAGACCCACCTCGGCTGGGCGGCGAAGATCCTGGGCTTCCAGGCGATCACGCCCGTCTTCGACGGCGTGCCCGAGGAGGAGATCGGCAAGCTCCTCGCCTCGGCCGGGCTGCCGAAGGACGGCAAGGTCACGCTCTACGACGGGCGCACGGGCGAGCCGTTCGACCAGAAGGTGACCGTCGGCTACATCTACATGCTCAAGCTGCACCACCTGGTCGACGACAAGATCCACGCCCGCGCGACCGGGCCCTACTCGCTCATCACGCAGCAGCCGCTCGGCGGCAAGGCGCGCTTCGGCGGCCAGCGCTTCGGCGAGATGGAGGTGTGGGCGCTCGAGGCGTACGGCGCCGCCAACATCCTCCAGGAGCTGCTGACCGTCAAGTCGGACGACGTCGACGGGCGGACGAAGATCTACGAGTCCATGGTGAAGGGCGAGAACATCCTCGAGCCGGGGACCCCGGTCTCCTTCGACGTCCTCACGAACGAGATCAAGGGCCTCGGGCTCAACATCGAGCTCGAGAAGAAGCAGCAGCCGTCGGCCCTGGGCTCGAGCGCGGGCGACAAGGCCGCCGACAAGCTCGGCTCGCCGGGGCAGAAGCCGGTGCTGAAGCCGCTGCTGTGACGGGCGGGGATCGACGAGGATCCACGATTGACAAGCGTGTGCGCCGCATTATAATGGCGCGTCATTCGGAATCTTGAGGCGAGGCCAGGCGGGAAGAAGAGACGAGATGCCGACCATCAACCAGCTCGTGCGAATGGGCCGCCGGATCATCCGGGCGAAGCCCAAGTACCCGGCGCTCGACGCGTGCCCACAGAAGCGCGGCGTGTGCCTGCAGGTGAAGACCATGACCCCGAAGAAGCCGAACTCGGCGCTCCGCAAGATCGCCCGCGTCCGGCTCTCGAACGGCAAGGAGGTCACGGCCTACATCCCGGGCGAGGGACACAACCTCCAGGAGCACTCGATCGTGCTGATCCGTGGCGGCCGCGTCCGGGACCTCCCCGGCGTCCGGTACCACGTGATCCGCGGAACGCTCGACGCAATGGGCGTCGAGGGCCGCAAGCAGGGCCGGTCGAAGTACGGGACGAAGCGACCCAAGTAACATGCCGCCATTCGGAAGAAGAGAAGAAAAAGAGAAGCACGCGATGCCGCGCAAGTTCAAGAGCACGGAGCGCTTTCTCAAACCCGATCCGAAGTTCAAGAGCAAGCTCGTCTCGAAGTTCATCAACTGCCTCATGTGGGAAGGCAAGAAGACCTCGGCCCAGGACATCTTCTACCGGGCGATGGACACGATCTCCCAGAAGGTGAAGGACAAGGAGCCGATCGAGGTCTTCAACACGGCGATCAACAACGTGAAGCCCCTCATCGAGGTGCGCAGCAAGCGCGTCGGCGGCGCGACGTACCAGGTGCCGAAGGAGGTCGAGAAGAAGCGCCAGCTCTCGCTCGCGATCCGCTGGATCATCGAGGCGTCGCGCGAGAAGAAGGGCCGCTCGATGTACCTCCGCCTCGCCGACGAGTTCGTGTCCGCGTACAAGCGCGAGGGCGCGGCGGTCACGAAGCGCGAGAACGTTCACAAGATGGCCGAGGCCAACAAGGCCTTCGCGCACTTCGCGTGGTGATGGAACCGTTCCCGCGATGATCGAAAAAACGCGGCTCGCTTCGCTCGCCGCGTTTTTTCGATGATCAAGACCCAATGACCGACCGCCCTCCGGGGCGACATCCGGAAGAGATCGCAGGCCTGCCTGCCTCAAGGTAGGAACCGCGAGCTCACGAGGAGATGAGCTGGTGTTCCATCCAGCTCGTGGCATGTATTAGGTTTGGACATCGAACGGACGAGCGAAGCGAGTCCGTTCGATCCCGGCGCGGTGGCCGTTCCATGGCGCAGATCCCACTCGAGCGCACCCGGAACATCGGGATCATCGCGCACATCGACGCGGGAAAGACGACGACCACCGAGCGAATCCTCTTCTACACCGGTCGCGAGCATCGCATGGGCGAGGTCGACGAGGGGACCGCGACCATGGACTGGATGGACGAGGAGCGCGAGCGCGGGATCACGATCACCGCGGCCGCGACGACCACGACCTGGCGCGTGGGGAGCGGCCCCGAGCACCGGATCAACATCGTCGACACGCCCGGGCACGTGGACTTCACGGCCGAGGTCGAGCGCTCGCTCCGCGTCCTCGACGGCGCGATCGGCATCTTCTGCGGCGTCTCCGGCGTCGAGGCCCAGAGCTACTCCGTCTGGCGCCGCGCCGACCGCTACAAGGTCCCGCGCCTCGCCTTCGTCAACAAGCTCGACCGCATCGGGGCCGACTTCGACCGCGTGGTCGCCGACATCGAGGCGAGCCTCAAGGCGAACACGCTCGTCCTCACGATCCACATGGGGCTCGAGAAGGACTTCGTCGGGGTCATCGACGTGATCCGCCAGAAGGCGCTCTCCTTCGACGAGGAGTCGAAGGGACGCACGGTCCTCGAGAGGGACATCCCGGAGGAGCACGTCGAGCGGGCGCGGGCGGCGCGCGAGCGCCTGTTCGACAAGCTCTCGGCCGTCGACGACACGATCCTCGAGAAGCTCGTCCACCACGGGGAGGTCTCCGAGGACGAGGTCCACGCCGCGATCCGCCGGGCGACGCTCGCGAGCAAGGGCGTCCCCACCTTCGCCGGCGCGTCCTTCCGGAACAAGGGCGTCCAGCCGCTGATCGACGCGATCGTCCGCTACCTGCCCTCGCCGCTCGAGGCCGGGTCGGTGTTCGGGATGTCGCCCGACGGCAAGAAGAAGATCGAGCGCAAGCCCGACCCGGGCGAGCCGCTCTGCGCCCTCGCCTTCAAGACCCAGATCGACCCGCACGGCGAGCTGACGTGGCTCCGGATCTACTCGGGGAGCCTCGAGACGGGCGAGCAGGTGTACAACCCGCGGGAGCAGAAGAAGGAGCGGATCGGCCGCCTGATCCGCATGCACGCGAACCAGCGGGAGACGGTCGACGAGGCGGCGACCGGCGACATCGTGGCCGCGACGGGCCTCAAGTCCACGGTCACGGGCGACACCCTCTGCCCGGTCCACCAGGCCGTCGTCCTCGAGCGCATGGACTTCCCGGAGACGGTGATCAGCCTCGCGATCGAGCCCTCGACGACGGCCGAGCGCGACAAGCTCCTCGACACGCTCCGCAAGCTCGCCCGCGAGGACCCGACCTTCGAGCATCGCCTCGACGACGAGACGGGCCAGATCATCATGTCGGGCATGGGCGAGCTGCACCTCGAGGTGCTCTCGCACCGCATCGAGCGCGAGTTCAACATCGACGCCCGCATCGGGAAGCCGCGCGTCTCCTACCGCCAGACGATCTGCGGGCCGGCCGTGGCCGAGGGCCGCTTCGAGCGCGAGACCGCGCAGCGCCGCCTCTTCGGCGCCGTCACGCTCCGCCTCTCGCCCTGGGAGCCGCCCGCCGGCGCGCGCGACCGCGTCCGGTTCGAGAGCCGGCTCCGCACGGGCGTGCTGCCGAAGGAGCTCGTGACGGCGGTCGAGGACGGGGCGAGGAGCGCCGCCGGCTCGGGCGGAACGCTCGGCTACCCGATCATCAACCTCCGGATCGAGCTCGTCGACGCCGAGCACCACCCGCAGGACTCGGTCGACACGGCCTACGTCGCGGCCGCGACCTACGCCCTCAACGAGGCGAGCGAGAAGGCGGGCCTGAAGGTCCTCGAGCCGGTCATGCGCCTCGAGGTCCAGACGCCGAACGAGTACTACGGGAACATCGTCACCGACCTCCAGAGCCGGCGCGCCGAGATCACCGACATGGACGTCCACGGCGACATGCGCGTCGTCCGCGGGGTCGTGCCGCTCGCCGAGATGTTCGGCTACTCGACGACCATCCGCTCGCTCTCGCAGGGGCGGGCGACGTTCACCATGGAGCCGCACACGTACGGGGAGGCGCCGGCGAGCGCGAGGCCGTCGTGGGCGTGAGGCTTTCATCGTTGACAGTCAACCGAAGATCTGTATAATTTGGCGCTTTCGCGCCTGATTCGGCGCGCCAAGGGGGTTCGAGGGGACGAGCCGGAGGCGAAGTCCCCCCCGACCCGAAGACGGCGACAAGGGCAAAGAGAAGACGATGATCAGCGAGCGAATCCGCATCCGCATGGAGGCGTACGACCACGAGATCCTCGACCAGTCGTCGCGGGAGATCGTGGAGACGGCGAAGTCGACGGGCGCGAAGGTCGCGGGCCCGATCCCGCTGCCGACGCGGATCGAGCGGTACACGGTGCTCCGCTCGCCGCACGTGGACAAGAAGTCGCGCGAGCAGTTCGAGATCCGGACGCACAAGCGCCTGATCGACATCACCGAGCCGACCGCGAAGACGGTGGACGCGCTGACGAAGCTGACGACGCCCGCGGGCGTGGACATCCGGATCAAGGTGTAAGCGGGCGCTTTCTTTCGCTTTTTCGGGAACGGCCGGCGGCGAGCTCCTCTGCGCGACGCACGAGCGAAGAGCCCCGGCCCGAAGGACAAGGGATCCCCATGCCGAAAGCGTTGCTCGGTCGAAAGATCGGGATGACCCGGGTCTTCGACGAGAAGGGCACGATGGTGCCGGTCACGGTCATCGAGGCCGGGCCCTGCGCGGTGCTCCAGGTGAAGGGCGAGGACAAGGAGCCCGAGAAGAAGGGCTACCGCGCGATCCAGCTCGGCTACGCCGAGCGCTTCACGCCTGAGCAGTGGGAGCGGCTGAAGAAGCTCGTCCAGGAGAAGAAGCGCTGGACGACGAACTGGAAGAACGTCACCCGGCCCGAGATCGGCCACCTGCTGAAGACGGGCCAGGGCGCGTCGCCCAAGCGCTTCGTCCGCGAGGTCGAGCTCGAGGACGGCGAGGCCTTCGAGGCCGGCCAGCAGGTGACGCTCGAGGCGCTCGAGGGCGTCAAGTGGGTCGACGTCATCGGGACGTCGAAGGGGCGCGGCTTCCAGGGGACCGTCCGGGCCCACCACTTCAAGCGCGGGCCGGCGGCCCACGGGACGAAGAACGTCCGCCAGCCCGGCTCGGTCGGGCAGAAGACGTTCCCCGGCCGCACGCTCCGCGGCCAGCGCATGTACACCCACATGGGCAACGCCCGGGCGACCGTCAAGAACCTGACGGTCGTCAAGCTCGACAAGGAGAAGAACCTGATCCTCGTCGAGGGCGGCGTCCCGGGGCCGAACGGCGGCTACGTCATGATCCGCAAGAGCTCGCTCCAGCCGAAGCCGGCGGAGGCCTAAGCCATGTACCAGGTGACGATCAAGGACGCGGCCGGAGCGGACGTCGGGACCGTCGGTCTCGACCCGAAGCAGCTCGGCGAGAAGGTGCGCACGCGGCTCCTCCAGGAGGCGTGCGTCCGGTTCGAGGCCAACCAGCGCGTCGGCACGCACTGCACGAAGACGCGCAAGGACCTCATCTCGTACAGCAACCGCAAGCCCTGGCGCCAGAAGGGCACGGGCCGGGCGCGCGCGGGCACGCGGCGCTCGCCGATCTGGCGCAAGGGCGGGACGATCTTCGGGCCGAAGCCGCGCGATTACTCGTACGCGATGCCGAGGAAGGCCCGCCGCCGCGCCGTCCAGTCCGCCCTCCTCTCGAAGTTCCGCGACAACGAGGTCATCGTCCTCGACAAGCTCGCCCTCGCCTCGCCGAAGACGAAGGAGATGGCGAAGGTCCTGAAGAGCCTCGGGGTGACGGCGAGCGTCCTCATCGTCACGCCGCAGCACGACGAGGCGATCTGGAAGTCGGCCCGCAACATCCCGGGCGTCGAGGTCTCGGCGCTCGCCAACCTGAACGCCTACCAGGTCCTCCACCAGAAGCAGCTCCTCCTCGCCCGCGAGACCCTGGACACGCTCATCGCGACGTTCGGGGAGGCGGCGAAGGAAGACGGCGCCGGCGAGGCTCCGGCCGAGGCGGCCGCGCCCGCCGAGGAGCGGAAGCCCGCGCGCGCGCCGCGCCGGAAGGCCGGGACCGGGGACGCCGCGACCGAGAAGCCGGCCGCGAGGAAGCCCGCGACGGCGCAGAGGCCGGCGGCGAAGAAGAAGCCGAAGACCGGCGAGGAGGGCTAGAGCCGTGCAGCGCGACGCCTACACGATCATCAAGAAGCCGCGCGTGACCGAGAAGACGACGGCCAACGCGCAGAACCACAACGCCTACACGTTCGAGGTCGAGCGGACCGCGAACAAGATCGAGATCCGCCAGGCGATCGAGAAGCTCTTCAAGGTGAAGGTCGACAAGGTCAGGACCGTGAACGTGAAGGGCAAGCCCAAGCGGGTGCGCTTCAAGTGGGGCAAGACGCCCGACTGGAAGAAGGCGATCGTCACCCTCAAGGAAGGCCACAAGCTGGACATCATCTAGGGCGGAGCCGAGGACCATGGCCGGAATCATTCAATACAAGCCGACGAGCGCGGGACGCCGCCACGGGATGGTGTCCGACTTCTCGGACTTGACGACGGACAAGCCCGAGAAGTCGCTGCTCCGCCGCAAGAACCGCAAGGGCGGCCGCAACAACCGCGGGCGCACGACGTCGCGCTTCCGCGGCGGCGGGCACAAGAAGATGTACCGGGTCATCGACTTCAAGCGCGACAAGGACGGCATCCCGGGCAAGGTCGCGACGATCGAGTACGACCCGAACCGCACGGCGCGCATCGCCCTGATCCACTACAAGGACGGCGAGAAGCGCTACATCATCGCGCCCAAGGACCTGAAGGTCGGGCAGATGATCATCTCGGGCGAGAAGGTCGAGCCGCTCGCCGGGAACAGCATGGCCCTGAAGAACATCCCGCTCGGCCTCTTCGTCCACAACGTCGAGATCCAGCCGGGCCGCGGCGGGCAGCTCGCGCGCTCGGCCGGGACCTACTGCCAGCTCCAGGCGCGCGAGGGCGAGTACGCGCACCTCCTGCTGCCGTCGAGCGAGGTGCGGCGCGTCCACGTGAACTGCCGGGCGACGATCGGCGAGACAGGCTTCGCCGAGCACATGAACATCAAGCTCGGCAAGGCGGGGCGCAAGCGCTGGATGGGGCGGCGGCCGCACAACCGCGGCTCGGCCATGAACCCCGTCGCCCACCCCATGGGCGGCGGCGAGGGCCGGTCGAAGGGCGGCCACCACCCGACGTCGCCCTGGGGCAAGCTGGCGAAGGGCGGCAAGACGCGGAAGCCGAAGTCGGTGTCGAACGCCTTCATCATCCGCCGCCGCAAGAAGGGCCCGCACGTCGGGTAACCGGGACGAAGAGGAGCGCATGAGCCGGAGCGTCAAGAAGGGGCCGTTCGTCAACCCGAGGCTTCTGAAGAAGGTGATGAAGCAGAAGGAGACGAACATCCGCGACCCGATCAAGACCTGGGCGCGGGCGTCGACGATCACGCCGGAGATGGTGGGCCACACGTTCATGGTCCACAACGGCAACAAGCACATGAAGGTGTTCGTGATCGAGGACATGGTCGGGCACAAGCTCGGCGAGTTCTCGCACACGAGAATGTTCCGCGGCCACACGTCGAAGAAGGCGAAGACGCCCGGCGCGGCGCCGTAACGCGGACCGGAGAGACGGGGAAAATGGCGAACCACACGGACAGGATCGAGGCGCGGCGCGAGGCGCAGGCCGAGCGGGCCGGCAAGGAGTTCAGCGCCTGCCATCGCTTCGCCCGGATCGGCCCGAAGAAGGTGGGGCTCGTCGCGGAGGCGATCCGCGGCCTGCCCGTGAGCCGGGCGCTCGAGCAGCTCAAGTTCTCGAAGAAGCGCGGCGCGAAGATGCTGGACAAGGTCGTGCGCTCGGCGCTCGCGAACGCCGAGTACCAGATCAGCGAGCGCAAGCTCGACCTCGACATCGACGGCCTGGTCGTGGCCGAGTCGTACGCCAACGAGGGGCCGCGGCTCAAGCGCTGGATGACGCGGTCGCGCGGCATGGCGTACCCGATCTGGCGGCCGATGTGCCACATCCACGTGACCCTCAAGGCGAGGGGCGGCGAGCCGGACGACGGCGGCGAGACGAAGGCCGCCGGCGCCGGGGCGCCGGTGAAGGCATCCTCCAAGCCCGGCAAGGCGGCGAAGGCCGCGAAGTCGGGCAAGAAGAAGGCGACGGCGGGGGCCAAGTAAGACCATGGGTCAGAAGGTGCGGCCGATCGGCATGCGGCTCGGGATCGTCGAGAACTGGCGCTCCCGCTGGTACGCGCGGAAGAAGGACTTCGGCCCTCTGCTCGTCGAGGACCAGAAGATCCGCAAGCACATCGCGAGTCAGTTCCGCTTCGCGGGGATCCCGAAGGTCGAGATCGAGCGGACGGCGAACGACGTCAAGGTGATCGTCCACACCGCCCGGCCCGGCCTGATCATCGGCCGCAAGGGCGCGAAGGTGGACAAGCTCCGCGAGGAGCTCGCCCTGATCACGGGCAAGAAGGTGACGATCAACATAGCCGAGATCAACACGCCGGAGCTCTCGGCCCAGCTCGTCGCCGAGTCGGTCGCGGAGCAGCTCGAGAAGCGGGCCTCCTTCCGCCGGACGATGAAGAAGGCCATCGAGATGACGATGCAGGCCGGCTCGAAGGGGATCAAGATCCAGGTCGGCGGGCGCCTCGGCGGGGCCGAGATGGCGCGCCAGGAGACGCAGATGCAGGGCTCGATCCCGCTCTCGACGCTCCGCGCGCTCATCGACTTCGGCTTCGCCACGGCGGTCACCACCTACGGGTCGATCGGGGTCAAGGTGTGGGTGTATCTGGGCGAGGCGCCCATGGACGGAGAGGACGTGAAGCATGGCCTTAATGCCAAAGCGCGTCAAGCACCGAAAAGAGCATCGCGGTAGGATCAAGGGCCTGGCGACGCGCGGGAACAGGGTCGTCTTCGGCGACTACGGGCTCCAGTCCCTCGACCCCGGTTGGATCAGCGGCCGGCAGATCGAGGCGGGCCGCATCTCGGCGTCGCACTACCTGGGCGGCGAGGGGAAGATGTACATCCGCATCTTCCCCCGGAAGCCGGTGACGTCGAAGCCGCTCGAGGTCCGCATGGGCACGGGCAAGGGCGAGCCCGAGTACTGGGCGGCCGTCGTCCGCCCCGGGACCGTGATGTACGAGGTCGGCGGCGTGGCCGAGCCCATCGCGCGCGAGGTGTTCTCGCGCATCGCGCACAAGATGCCCGTGAAGACGCGGATGATCAAGCGGCGGGGCCACTGAGATGAAGGCGACCGAGCTCAAGGGTCTTCCGGACGGAGAGCTCCGCGAGAAGCTCCAGGGCTTCCGCGAGGAGATCTTCAACCTGAAGTTCAAGGCGACGACCGAGCCCATCGACAACCCGGGCCAGGTCCGCGAGATGCGGAAGGACATCGCCCGGGCGATGACGATCCTGCGCGAGCGCGAGCTCGCGGGGAAGCCGCGGGCGAAGAAGCTCTCGCGCGAGGCGCGCAAGCTCGCGGCGGAGCAGGCGGCGAAGAAGAAGCAGGCGGGGAAGAAGAAGCCGGCGGCGAAGAAGAAGCCGGGTAAGTGAAGAAGAGGGCAGGCGAGCGACACATGACGAATCAGGCTTCGGAAGCGGCAGCCCAGGAGCGCAACAACCGGCGGGTCGTCCAGGGCATCGTCCGGTCGACGAAGATGCAAAAGACGATCAGCGTCGAGACCGAGACGCTCCGCAAGCACCCGAAGTACGGCAAGTTCGTGCGGCACTACACGGTCATGAAGGCCCACGACGAGAAGGGCGAGGCGAAGGAGGGCGACCTGGTCGAGGTCATGGAGACCCGGCCGCTCTCGAAGACCAAGCGCTACCGGCTCGTCCGGGTCGTCAGGCGCGCCCAGTAAGGCATCGAGGGAGCCATGATCCAGCAGCAGACGCGGCTCGACGTCGTCGACAACACGGGCGCCAAGGTGGCCATGTGCATCAAGGTCCTCGGCGGCTCGAAGAAGCGCTACGCCTCGCTCGGCGACATCATCGTCGTCACGATCAAGAAGGCGCTGCCGACCGGCGAGGTCAAGGCCGGGACCGTCCAGCGCGGCGTGATCGTCCGGACGAAGAGCGACGTGAAGCGCGACGACGGGTCGTACGTCCGCTTCGACCGGAACGCCATGGTGCTCCTCGACGCCGACAACAACCCGAAGGGGACGCGCATCTTCGGGGCCGTCGCGCGCGAGCTGCGCCAGCGCGGGTTCATGAAGATCGTATCGCTCGCGAGCGAGGTCGTCTGAGCGGAGCGCGCGGAAGACCGAAGCCGGATCCTCGCCGCGCGCTCCGCGGCGGGGGGTTCGGGGGGCGGAGCCCCCGAAGACGAAGACCAGAGGAATAAGAGATGCTCGTCAAGACGCACCTTCACGTCCACCGGGACGACCAGGTCCAGATCATCGCGGGCGACGAGAAGGGCAAGACCGGCCGCGTGCTCCGGACCCTGCCCGCGAAGGGCAAGATCATCGTCGAGGGCGTGAACTACATCTGGAAGCACCTGCGCCGCAGCCAGCAGCACCCGCAGGGCGGCCGCCTCCAGAAGGAGGCCCCGATCGACGTCTCGAACGTCATGGTCGTGTGCCAGGCCTGCGGCAAGCCCTCGCGGACGAAGTCGGCCGAGCGTCGCGAGACGCGCGACGGCAAGGCCAGGACGTTCCGCTACCGGGTCTGCAAGAGGTGCGGGAAGCCGGCGTCGGCGAAGGACCGCGAGTACGCCGAGAAGAAGGGAGCCTAGTCGGTCATGGCGAAGGAGAAGAAGCCGGGCGCCGAGGGCGGCGAGCCGAAGCCGGAGAAGGAGAAGCCGGCGGGCGGCGGCGAGGGCGGCGAGGCGAAGGCCGAGAAGCCGCCGAAGAAGGAGAGGCCGCCGAAGCAGCCGAAGGGCGAGGGCGCCGAGGGCGCGCCGGCCGAGGGCAAGCCCGAGAAGCCCCCGAAGGGCGAGAAGCCGCCGAAGGGGGAGAAGGGCGAGAGGGGCGAGAAGGGCGAGAAGCAGAAGGGCAAGAAGGAGAAGGCGCCGGCCGAGGGCGCGCCCGCGGCCGAGGCCGCCGAGGCCGCGCCGAAGGAGAAGGAGGCGCCCGCGCCGCCGCCCCGGCTGCTCGTCAAGTACCGCGAGGAGATCCGCCCGAAGCTCAAGGAGGCCCTCGGGTACACGAACGACTTCGCCGTGCCGAAGCTCGACAAGGTCGTCGTGTCCATGGGCGTCGGGGCGGCGCTCCAGAACCCGAAGCGGCTCGAGGAGGCGGCGAAGCACCTGACGGCGATCGCCGGCCAGAAGGCCGTCCTCACGAAGGCCAAGGCCTCGATCGCCGGGTTCCGCCTGCGCCAGGGGAACGCCATCGGCTGCAAGGTGACGCTCAGGCGCCAGCGCATGTACGAGTTCCTCGACCGCCTGGTCTCGGTCGCCGTCCCGCGTATCCGTGACTTCCGCGGGCTGTCGCCGAAGGCGTTCGACGGCCGGGGCAACTACTCGATGGGGCTCACGGAGCAGACCGTCTTCCCCGAGGTCGACGCCGACAAGATGGAGTTCGTGCAGGGCATGAACATCGCGATCTGCACGACGGCGAAGACGGACAAGGAAGCGTACGAGCTGCTCGCCCAGTTCGGCTTCCCGTTCCGGCAGCAGTAGAGAGAGACAAGACGACCATGGCGAAGCTTTCGCTCAGGAACAAGTGCGCGCGGCTGAAGGAAGAGAAGGCCAAGGGCACGATCAAGTTCAAGACGAGGGTCTACAACCGCTGCGAGCTGTGCGGCCGCTCGGGCGCCTACTACCGGAAGTTCCACGTGTGCCGCTGCTGCCTCCGGAAGCTCGCGAACGAGGGCATGATCCCGGGGCTGAAGAAGGCGAGCTGGTAGGCCGAGCGGCAGGCGAGAGAAGGACTCACGAGGAGAAGCGAATCGTCATGATGACGGACCCCATTGCCGACATGCTCACCCGGATCCGGAACGCGATCCGCAACAAGCGGCGCACCGCCCGCATCCCGCGGTCCAAGCTCAAGGTGGGCATCGCCGAGGTCCTCAAGCGCGAGGGCTACATCGACGGCTACGAGCTCGTCGAGGAGGGCGTGCAGGGGGCGATCGAGGTCAAGCTCAAGTACGGCCCCGACGGCGAGCTGGTGATCAACCGCATCGAGCGGACGAGCCGCCCGGGGCGGCGCGTGTACGGCCGGATCGCCGACCTGAAGCCGGTGCTGAACGGCCTCGGGATCGCCGTCCTGTCCACGTCCAAGGGGATCCTCTCGGACCGCGAGGCTCGCCGCCAGCGGATCGGGGGCGAGGTCCTCTGCACGGTCTGGTAACCGGAAGGACCCTTTACGCCATGTCGCGGATAGGCAAGCAGCCGATCCCCCTCCCCCAGGGGGTGAAGGTGTCGCAGAAGGACGGGTCCGTCCTCGTCGAGGGCCCGAAGGGGAAGTGCTCCGTCGTCTTCCACCCGGCGATGAAGCTCGAGGTGGACGCGAAGGAGGTGCGCGTGCAGCGCCCCTCCGACTCGAAGGACTCGAAGGCGCTCCACGGGCTCACGCGCGCGCTCATCGCGAACGCGGTCCGCGGGGTCGTGGACCCCTACGAGAAGAAGCTCGAGATCAACGGCGTCGGCTACAACGCCAAGATCGACGGCAAGGCCGTGGTCCTGAACGTCGGCTTCGCCCATCCGGTGAAGAAGCCGATCCCGGCCGGCCTCACGGTCGAGGTGCCGAAGCCGACCGAGATCTGGATCCGCGGCGTCGACAAGCAGCAGGTCGGCGAGTTCGCGGCCACGGTGCGCAAGGTGCGCCCGCCCGAGCCGTACAACGCGAAGGGCATCAAGTACGGCCGGACGAAGGACATGATCGAGGAGACCGTCAAGCGGAAGGCCGGCAAGGCGTTCGGCAGCGGCGAGAAGTGACCACGACCGTTTAGCGCAAGAGACGCACGAGACGACGATGGACAAGATCCAGGAGAAGCGGGAGAAGCTCGAGCGGCGCCACCTGCGCGTGCGCAAGAAGCTCGCCGGCACGACCGAGCGGCCGCGGCTTTGCGTCCACCGGACGCTCAAGCACATCTACGCGCAGCTGATCGACGACTCGATCGGCCGCACGATCGTCGCCGCGACCACGGCCGGCAAGGCCTCGGCCGCGGCGGTCCCGAAGGGCGGCAACATCAAGGCCGCGCAGTCGCTCGGGAAGATGATCGCGGAGAAGGCGCTCGCCGCGGGCGTGAAGAAGGTCGTGTTCGACCGGGGCGGCTACAAGTACCACGGCCGGGTCAAGGCGCTCGCCGACGCGGCCCGCAAGAGCGGATTGGAGTTCTGAGCATGCCACCACCGAGGGGACCGGGCGGACCGGGCGGACCGGGCGGACCGGGCAGAGGCGGACCTGGCCGGGGCGGCGACGCCCCGAGACCGAGCGCGGGCGGCGGGGCGTCGACGCCCGCCGGAGCAGGCCAGGGGGCGGGCGCGGGCGGGGGCGGTGCGGGCCCCGGCGGCGCGGCTCCGGGCGGCGGCGGACCGGGCGGCGGCGGCGGGGGCTATCGCGGGCCCGGCGGCGGCCGTGGGCCCGGGCGGCCCGGCGGTCGCGGGCCCGGCGGTCGGCCGGGCGGGCCGGGGCGCGGTCCCGGCGGCCCCGGGCGCGGCCCGGGCGGGCCCGGCGGCGGTCGCGGCCCGCGCGGCGGGCCGGGCGGCGGGCGCGACGGCCGCGGCGGGCCGGACGAGGACCGCGAGGGCAAGCTCATCGAGACGGTCGTCCGCATCAACCGCAACGCCAAGGTCGTGAAGGGCGGGCGCCGGTTCACGTTCAGCGCCCTCGTCACGGTCGGCGACCGCAGGGGCCAGGTCGGCCTCGGCTACGGCAAGGCCAACGAGGTCCCGCAGGCGGTCGAGAAGGCGGTGAAGGACGGGGCGAAGAACCTCTTCAAGGTGCCCATGGTCGCAGGCGGGACGATCCCGCACGAGGTCATCGGCTCTTTCGGCGCCTCGAGGGTCTTCATGCGGCCGGCCGCGGCCGGTACGGGCGTGATCGCCGGCGCGGCCGTGAAGGCCGTCCTGGTCGCGTCCGGGCTGCAGAACGTCCTCACGAAGTCCTTCGGCTCGACGAACCCCGTGAACCTCTGCAAGGCGGCGGTCGACGCGCTGACGAGCCTCCGCACGCGCGAGCAGGTGATGAAGCTCCGCGGCGTCCCGCTCGACGAGTACGCGTGGCCGAAGCCTCTGCCCGTGAAGACGAGCACGACGACGACGACCGCGGCGGGACACCAGGCCTAGGGCCGGGGTCGCCGCCGCGAGAAGGAAGACGACCATGGACCTGAAGCAGCTACGCGCCTCCCCCTCCGTCAAGGCCCGGCCCGCCCGCAAGCGGGTCGGCCGGGGCCCCGGCTCGGGCATGGGCAAGATGTCCACGCGCGGCATGAAGGGCGCCGGGGCGCGCTCGGGCTGGAAGCTCCGCGACTTCTACGAGGGCGGGCAGATGCCCGTCCAGCGGCGCATCCCCAAGCGCGGGTTCTCGAACGACGACTTCGCCCGGACGTTCGCCATCGTCAACGTGGGCGACCTCGAGAGCTTCGCCGAGGGCACCGAGGTGACGCCGCGGCTCCTCGAGGAGGCCGGCCTCGTGAAGCAGGGCCGCCGCCTGGGGCCCGACTTCGCGGTCAAGGTCCTGGGCGACGGCGAGCTGACGAAGAAGCTGGTCGTCAAGGCCCACCGCTTCTCGAAGCAGGCGCTCGAGAAGATCGCGAAGGCGGGGGGCGAGGCGACGGCGCTCCCGTTCGCGGAGACGAAGCCGACGGTCAAGAAGCAGCGCCCGGCGGCCGGGGCCGCGGGGAAGAAGAAGAAGCAGGCCGAGGAGTAGGATGGTTGTAGGAGTCGATAGCTAAGTGCTCGCTTCGCTCACCAACATCGTCCGGATCCCGGAGCTCCGGCGGAAGCTCGCGGTCACGTTCGCGCTTCTCGTCGTCTACCGGATCGGCTGGCACATCTTCCTGCCCGGCATCGACGTCGGCAAGGTCGAGCGCCTGCTCGAGCGGGCCGCCCAGGGCGGCGGCTTCGGCGCCATCCTGGCCTTCGCCGGGGCGATCACCGGCGGCAACCCGAGCCAGTGCATGGTCTTCTCGCTCGGGATCATGCCTTACATCTCGGCCTCGATCATCTTCTCGCTGCTCGTGAAGGTGATCCCGTCCCTCGAGGCCCTCTCGAAGGAGGGCGAGGCCGGACGCAAGAAGATCAACCAGTACACGCGCTACGCGACGGTCGGGCTCTGCATCCTGCAGTCGATGTTCATCGTCGGCTGGATGCACCAGCAGCACCAGGGCATCGGCTCGCTCGTCCTCCCCCAGTACCAGGGCAGCTTCCTCTTCAACGTCTCGACCGTGATCGCCCTCACGACCGGGACCATCTTCCTCATGTGGCTCGGCGAGCAGATCAGCGAGTTCGGCATCGGCAACGGCATCTCGCTCATCATCATGGCCGGGATCATCGCCCGCATGCCGCAGGCGCTCTTCGACCTGATCATGGCCATCCCGAACTCGCTCAAGGAGGAAGGGAAGGCCGGAGCGACGCTCTCGGTCCTGAAGCTGCTGGTGCTGGTCGCGCTCTTCATCGGCGTCGTCCTCGCCGTCGTGCTCATGCAGCAGAGCCAGCGGCGAATCCCGATCCAGCAGGCGAAGCACACGCGCGGGCGGCGCGTCTACGGCGGGCAGCGGCACTACCTCCCGTTCCGCATCAACGCGGCGGGCGTCATGCCGGTGATCTTCGCCCAGTCGCTCCTCCTCATCCCCGTCATGATCCTCAACTGGGTCGGGCTCGACGTCGGCACGAACTTCCGCGCCGAGCGCGGCTTCTGGTACATAACGCTCACGATCGGCCTCATCTACTTCTTCACCTACTTCTGGACGTCCCTCCAGTTCAACCCCGTCGAGATGGCGAACAACATGAAGGAGTACGGCTCCTTCATCCCGGGGATCCGCCCGGGGCGCAAGACGGCGGAGTACCTGGAGGAGATCATGAACCGCATCACGATGGTCGGGGCCGCCTTCCTCTCGGCGGTGACGATCTTCCCGACCCTCGTGGCGAGCGTGATGAAGGTCGACCTCTACGTGGCCTCGTTCCTCGGGGGTACGGGGATCCTGATCGTCGTCGGCGTCGCCCTCGACATCGTCCAGAAGGTCGAGTCGCACTTGCTCATGCGTCACTACGAAGGCTTCATCAAGCGCGGCAAGATCCGCGGACGGCGCGGGTAGAGGAGGGGGGGACGCGACATGGGACTCAGGCTCGTCTTGCTCGGCCCTCCCGGGGCCGGGAAGGGCACCCAGGCGAAGCGGCTCGCCGAGCGGCGCGGGCTCGCGCACGTCTCCACCGGCGACATGCTGCGGTCGGCCGTGGCCCGCGGCACGGACGCCGGGAAGAAGGCGAAGGCGATCATGGAGTCCGGGGGCCTCGTCCCCGACGACGTCGTCCTCGAGATGGTGAAGGAGCGGCTCGAGTCGGACGCGGCCGAGGGGTTCATCCTCGACGGCTACCCACGGACGACGCGGCAGGCGGAGGACCTCGAGAAGGCGCTCGCCGACCACTCGCTCGCCCTCGACGCGGTCGTGAACTTCGCCCTCCAGATCGACCGGGCGATCGAGCGGTTCGCCGGGCGGCGGAGCTGCCCCAAGTGCGGCGAGGTCTACCACCTCGAGGCGAAGCCGCCCAAGATGTTCGGGGCGTGCGACAAGGACGGGACGGCGCTCGTGCAGCGGCCCGATGACAGCCCGAACGTGATCCGCACGCGCATGGCCGAGTACGAGGAGAAGACGCTGCCGCTCATCCTCTACTACATGCGCGAGGGCCTGCTCCTCGAGGTGGACGCGGACGGCGACATCGAGGAGGTCTTCGGGCGGCTCGAGGGCGCCGTCGCCCAGCGCGAGGCCGGCGAGAGGTGAGGTCCCGCCGGTCGTGACGAACTTGAAGTCGCCCCGCGAGATCGCTAAGATGCGCGTTTCCAGCCAGATCGTGGCGGAGTGCCTCGCGCTCTGCCGCCGGCTGGTCGCGCCCGGGATCCGGACCGTGGACCTGGACGAGGCGGTCGCGGCCCTGATCCGGGAGCGCGGAGCGGAGTCGGCCTTCCTCGGGTACCACGGGTTCCCCGCGCACATCTGCGTGTCGGTGAACGACGAGGTCGTCCACGGGATCCCCGGCGGGCGGCGCCTGAAGGAAGGCGACATCGTGAGCGTCGACTGCGGGGTGCGGAAGGACGGTTACTACGGCGACTCGGCGACGACGATCCCGTGCGGGAAGATCTCGACCGAGGCAAGGCGGCTGGTCCAGATCTGCGAGACGGCCCTCGCCCTCGCGATCGAGGTCGTGCGGCCGGGCGAGAAGCTGTCGTCGATCGCGCGCGTGATCCAGGACTACGTCGAGGGCGAGGGCCTGTCGGTCGTCCGGAAGTTCGTCGGGCACGGGATCGGGTCGCAGATGCACGAGGAGCCGCAGGTCCCGAACTACGTGAGCCCGCAGCTCCTCGAGAACGACGTGATCCTGAAGCCGGGCCTGGCGCTCGCGATCGAGCCGATGGTGAACCAGGGCACCCACGAGGTGCGGGTGAAGAACAACGGGTGGACGGTGGTGACGCTCGACGGGGGCTGGTCGGCCCACTCGGAGCACACCGTCGTCGTGACCGAGACCGGCCGCGACGTGCTGACGCGGCTGCCCGAGGAGGCGACGGCCGCCGGGGCGGCATGAAGCCGTCCGGCGAGGTGGTGGCCGGCGTCGTTCGCGAGGCGCTGCCGAACGCGGCCTACCGCGTGGAGCTCGAGGACGGGCGCGCGGTCGTCGTGACGGTCGCGGGGAAGATGCGGATGGACCTCGTCCGGGTGATTCCGGGCGACCAGGTGAAGGTGGAAGTGTCGCCCTTCGACCGGACGAAGGGTCGGATCGTGGAAGGAACGGGAACGGCGAAGCCATGAAAGTGCGAACGAGCGTGCGGCGCATCTGCGAGGAGTGCAAGATCGTCAAGCGCCGGAACGTCGTGCGGGTCATCTGCAAGAACGTGCGCCACAAGCAGCGCCAGGGCTGCGGCCGGAAGAAGCACAACTGAACGGGGCGACGAGGAAGGAAGAGGCAAGCGAGTTATGCCGCGTATCTTGGGCATCGACCTCCCGAACGACAAGCGCGTGGTGATCGCGCTGACCTATCTGTACGGGATCGGCCACACGCGCTCGAGGCAGCTCTGCACGGCCGTCGGGATCGACCCGAACGTGCGCGCGCGCGACCTGACCGAGGACGAGGTCAGCCGTCTCGCGCAGCACATCGAGCAGAACTTCGTGGTCGAGGGCGCGCTCAGGCGCCAGGTCGCGCAGAACATCGCGCGCCTGAAGGAGATCAAGAGCTACCGGGGCATCCGGCACATCAAGGGCCTGCCCGTCCGCGGCCAGCGGACGCGCACGAACGCCCGCACGCGGAAGGGTCCGCGGCGCACGGTCGCGACGAAGAAGTCGGTCAAGGCGATGAGGAGCTAGCGGGCGATGTCGACGGCACCAGCAGGCGGGGCGAAGGACTCGGGCGCGGCACCGGTCCCCGGGAAGAAGCGCAAGGACAAGAAGAAGGTCCGGAAGAACATCTCGAAGGGCATAGCCTACATCAAGGCGACCTTCAACAACACGATCGTCACCATCACGGACCTGCAGGGCAACTGCATCTGCTGGGACTCGGCGGGCTCGATCGGCTACAAGGGCAGCCGCAAATCGACGCCGTTCGCCGCCCAGCGGGCCGCCGAGAGCTGCGCCTCGAAGGCGAAGAAGCACGGCATCAACGAGGTCGAGGTCCGCGTCAAGGGCCCCGGCTCGGGCCGCGAGTCGGCGATCCGCTCCCTGAAGGCGTCGGGCGTCGAGATCCGGTCGATCGAGGATGTGACGCCGCTCCCCCACAACGGGTGCCGGCCGAAGAAGAAGCGCCGCGTCTAACCACCGGGCGCGCGAGAAGAAGGACGAAAGCCCAATGGCTCGTTACACCGGTCCGAAGTGCAAGCTCTGCCGCCGCGAGGGAGAGAAGCTCTTCCTCAAGGGCACCCGCTGCGTGACGGTGAAGTGCGCGATCGCCAAGCGCGCCTACCCGCCCGGCGAGCATCCCTACAAGCGGGGCAAGGTCTCGGAGTACGGCCGCCAGCTCCGCGAGAAGCAGAAGGCGAAGCGGAGCTACGGGATCCTCGAGCGCCAGTTCCGCCGCTACTACGCGCTGGCCGAGCGCGAGAAGGGGAACACGGGGGAGAACCTCCTCCGGATCCTCGAGCGGCGGCTCGACAACGTCGTCTACCTCGCGGGCTTCGGCGCCTCGCGGGCGGCGGCGCGCCAGATGATCCGCCACGGCCACATCCAGATCAACGACCACCGCGCGGACGTGCCGGGCATGCTCGTCAAGCCGGGCGACATCGTGAAGGCGCGGTCGCGCGAGGGCTCGCAGAAGCTCGTCGGCGACCACATCACGATGTCGAAGGAGCGCGGCGTCCCGCCCTGGGTCAAGGTCGAGGCGGACAAGAAGACGGCCACGGTGCTCGCGCTGCCGAAGCGCGAGGAGTTCTCCGTGCCGATCCAGGAGAACCTGATCGTCGAGCTCTGCTCGAAGTAGAAGAGAAGCCCGATCTCGCAAGATCCGGCGATAGATGGCGGGACCCGTCCTCCTCGGACGAGCTTCCCTGCGAAAACGCCGGCGATCGAAAGAGGAGGTTGTGAATGGTCATGCGCGCCCGCTGGCGGAGCTTCGAGCTCCCCACCCGCATCGTCGCCGAGCGCGACTCGCTCACCTCGACGTTCGGGAAGTTCATAGCCGAGCCGTTCGAGCGCGGCTTCGGCATCACGATCGGCAACAGCCTGCGCCGCGTGCTGCTCTCGTCGCTCGAGGGCGCGGCCGTGACGTCGATCAAGATCGACGGCGTCCTCCACGAGTTCACGGCCATCCCCGGGATCGTCGAGGACGTGACGGACATCGTCCTCAACATCAAGCAGCTCCTCGTCAAGGTGAGGACCGAGGAGCCGCGCAAGCTCAAGCTCGAGGTCAAGCGCAAGGGCGCGGTCACGGCCAAGGACTTCCAGGCCGACGCCATGGTCGAGATCATGAACCCCGACCTCCACATCTGCACGCTCTCCGAGGAGACGCGCTTCGCGATGGAGATCGAGGTCCGCAAGGGCCGGGGCTACGTCACGGCCGAGGAGAACGAGACCGAGGACCGCGAGATCGGCGTGATCCCGATCGACTCGATCTTCTCGCCGGTGAAGCGGGTCCGCTACCGGACCGAGAACACCCGCGTCGGCCAGCTCACGGACTACGACAAGCTCATCCTCGAGATCTGGACGGACGGGACGCTGAGCCCGGAGCTGGCGCTCGTCGAGGCGGGCAAGATCATGCGCAAGCACCTGATCCCGTTCGTGAGCTACTTCGAGCCGGGCGAGCCGCTCGAGGCCGAGGCGCCGGAGGAGGAGGACGCCCTCGCCGGCTCCGCCGACCGGCCCACGAACGGGGGCGAGGAGGGCGTGAAGCTCGCGGCGGCGGCGGTCGAGGGGGGAGCGAAGCCGGACCTGAAGACCCTGCTCGCGAAGCCGATCATGGACCTCGACCTGTCGGTGCGGTCGCGCAACTGCCTCGAGTCCGTGAACATCAAGACGATCGGCGACCTCGTGTCCCACAACGACGAGGATCTCCTGAAGATCCGGAACTTCGGCAAGACCTGCCACAAGGAGGTCGAGAAGAAGCTCCAGAGCCTCGGGCTGAGCCTCGGGATGGACGTCGGCGCCGCGAAGTCGGAGTGATCGCTTTGCTCTCCGCCCGTCGACTCGCCCCGCTTCGCGGGGCTCGCGAAGGGCGAACGGTGAGATAGGAAAGTGCCGCCATGAGACACCTGAAGGAGAAGCGCAAGCTCTCGAGGACGACCGCCCACCGGCGGGCGCTCGGGCGCGCGATCGTCGCCGCGCTCTTCCGCCAGTTCGGCGAGGAGAACCGCGAGTACATCGTGACGACGGATGCGAAGGCGAAGAAGTTCCGGAGCCTGGCCGAGAAGCTGATCACGATCGCCAAGCGCGCGAACGTGGACGGCGTCAAGCCGGAGCGGAAGCTGGCCGCGCGGCGGCAGGTCTACCAGGCCCTCGGGCCGGCCGCCTTCGTGCGGCGGACCGAGGAGTCGGGCGTCGAGCGCAAGCTCGACCTCTGCCGCAAGCTCTTCGACGAGATCGCGCCCCGCTACGCCGACCGCAAGGGCGGCTACACGCGGATCGTGAAGACCGGCGCCCACCGCCTGGGCGACGGCTCGCAGAAGGTGCTGTTCGCGTTCGTCGCCGGCCCCAAGGCGGCGGCGGCCGAGGGCGAGGCGAAGAAGCCCGAGGTCAAGAAGTCGAAGAAGTCGGAGTAGCCCGGGCCCCATGCGCATCCGGGCGGCGCTGGCGGCCCTCCTCCTCGCGGTCTCCGCGACCGCCTGCGATGAGCCGCCGCCTCCGCCCGAGCCCGTCGCCTTCGAGGCGCTCGCCCAGGGGGCGCAGTCGGACGTCCGGGACCCCCGCCGCGAGGTCATCCGCGACGGGCCCGGCCTCGAGAGGCTCTCCATCCGCGCGGACGTCCCGAAAGTCAATTTCGAAAAGGAGCAAGTGATCGCCGTCTTCCTCGGCGAGCGCCCGACCGCCGGCTACAAGGTCGCGGTCGAGAAGGTGGTGCGCCTCGCCGACGGCACGCTCGAGGTCCTCGTCCGCGAGCGGAAGCCGGCGAAGGACGCCATCGTCGCCCAGGTCGTGACGACGCCCTTCATCCTCGTGAAGACGGCGCGGACGGACGGCAAGGTCGTCTTCAAAGACGCCGAATGACCTCCGCCGCGTCCGCGTCCGTCGCGAGCGGACCGCTCGTCCTCCCCTTCGCCGAGATCCGGGACGAGCACCTGGCCCTCGTCGGGGCGAAGGCGCGCTCGCTCGGCGAGCTGCGGGCCGCCGGCCTGCCCGTCCCCGACGGCTTCTGCCTGACGACGGCCGCGATGTGGGCGTTCATCGACGAGGGCGGGATCCGCGACAAGCTCGAGCCCATCGAGCGGCGCGCGCGCGCGGGCGACCTGCCGCTCGCCGAGTCGTGGGCGTACCTCGGCGAGACGCGCAAGCACATGACCGCCGCCGCGCTTCCCGAGCGCATCCGCGGGCCGCTCCTCGACGCTTACGCGGCCCGGCTCGGGAGCGCGGCCGTGGCCGTGCGCTCGTCGGGCACGAAGGAGGACCTGGCCGACGCCTCGTTCGCGGGGCAGTACGAGACGTACCTCGGCGTGCGGGGCGTCGCGGCCCTCGAGGACGCCGTCAAGAAGTGCTGGTCGTCGCTCTGGCGGAACCGCGTGCTCCAGTACGCGGCCCGCAAGGGCGGCGGCGTCGACGACCTCGCCCTCTGCGTCGTCGTCCAGCGCCTCGTCGAGGCGGAGACGGCCGGCGTCCTCTTCACCGTCAACCCGCTCACGGGGCGCGACGGCGACATGCTCGTCGAGGCGTGCTTCGGGCTCGGCGAGGCGCTCGTCTCGGGGAAGGTGAACCCGGACTCGTTCGTCGTCGAGCGCGAGACGGGTCGGGTGCTCGAGCGGAGGATCGCCGAGAAGAAGGTGAAGGTCGTGGCGCGCGAGGGCGGCGCCGCGGAGGTGGAGGTCGAGGGGGGCGCGCGCACGGCGCCGACGCTCGCCGACGCGGACCTCGCGGCCCTCGCCTCGCTCGCGCGCGACGTCCAGGCGCACTACGGACGGCCCATGGACGTCGAGTGGGCGCGCGACGCGGCCGGAGCGACCCACCTCGTCCAGGCGCGGCCGATCACGAAGCTCAACTTCGCCGCCTCGGTGGGCGAGTGGACGACGGCCGACTTCCGCGACGGCGGCGTGTCCTCGGATGTCTGCTCGCCGTTCATGGCGTCCCTCTACGAGTGGATCTTCGAGGAGACGATGACCGCGTACCTGCGCGATCTCCGGCTCCTCGGCCGCGACGAGGCGCCGCCCGACTGGTTCCGGGTCTTCTTCGCCCGCCCCTACTGGAACATGGGCGCGGTCAAGGGCGTGCTCGCCCGCGTCCCCGGCTTCGTCGAGCGGACGTTCGACCGCGACCTCGGCATCGAGCCGACGTACGAGGGCGACGGGATCCGGACGCCGGTCACGATCGGCGGCGTCCTCGGCGCCCTCCCGGTCCTCTTCGCCTTGAAGCGCGCGTACCGCCGCCGCCTCGAGGAGAACCGGGCGTTCGTGGCCGCCTTCGACGGGCGCGCGCGGGTCTTCGAGGAGGCGCCGTTCGCCGGGCCGACCTACCGCCGGCTGATCGAGGAGCTCTACCACGACACGGAGTCGGCCTACTTCCACACGATCTACAACACGTCGAACAGCAAGCTCGACTTCAAGACCGTGTTCGACAAGGTCAACCGGCGCGCGGGCGGGAAGGTCTCGTACCTGAACCTGATCCTCGGGCTCCGCGACCTCTCGCACCTCAGGCCGCTCCGCGACCTGCACGCGATCGCGCGCGACGTCCGCCGGGACGCGACGGGGCGCGAGCCACGGCTCGCCTCGTTCCGCGCGAAGTGGGGGTATCACGGCCGCAAGGAGCTCGACATCACGGTCCCGCGCTGGGGAGAGGAGCCGGAGACCGTGGCCGAGATGCTCGACCGCGCCGTCGAGACGTTCGACGAGGCGAGCGACCCGGAGACGCTGACCGAGCGCCAGCACGCCCAGTACGAGGCCGAGCGGGCGGCGGCGCTGGCCGCGCTCGGGTGGCGGCCCTTCCTCGCCCGCTCGTTCCGGGCGGGGCTCGAGCTCGTGCGGTCGTACGCCTGGTGGCGCGAGGAGATGCGGGACCGCTCGACCCGCGCCTACGCGCTCGTGCGGCGCTTCACGCTCGAGGCCGCGCGCCGGCTCGTCTCGGGAGAGAAGCTCGCGGTCGAAGACGACGTCTGGTTCCTTTCCTTCCGCCAGGTCCTCGACCTCGTCGACGGGCGCCTCCCGGCCGAGGCGGCCGCGGCCGCGGTCGCCTCGGGCCGCCGCGGCGTGCGCTCCTTCCGCCGCTTCAAGAACCCGAACGAGATCGGCGCGCGGCACCGCTTCGTCCAGAAGGCGAAGGGCGCGCCGGGCGCGAAGCGGCTCGCGGGCGTCGCCTGCTCGCCCGGCCGGGTGCGGGGGCGAGCGCGGATCGTGCGCAGCCTGGAAGAGGGCAAGAGGGTCGCGAAGGGGGACATCCTCGTCACGGTCTTCACCGACCCGGGCTGGACGCCGCTCCTCGGGCTGGTGTCGGCGGTCGTGACCGAGACGGGCGGCCTGCTGTCGCACGCGGCGGTGATCTCGAGGGAGTACGGGATCCCGGCGGTGCTGGCGGTCGCGGGCGCGACGGACGGCATACGGGACGGGGAGGAGATCGAGGTGGACGGGGGGGAGGGGGTGGTGGAGCTGGGAGGCGGGGGCACGCCCGCCGGTTGAGGTCCGCTCCCCCGCCCGCTCGACCCCTTCGTTTGACCCCCACCCCGCCCCGTGTTATTCTCCGCCCAGTGGATCCGCCGCCCGGGCGCAAACGCAAGGAGGGTGCCAGTCCCATGGGAGTCGGAGGCGTCGAGCGCGGCCAGCCCTGGCAGGCGGCGCCCGAGCCCGACGACTGGGACGGCGAGCGCACCGTCCACGCCCCGACCGGCAGCGTCTCGACGCCCGGCGCGAGCACCCCGAGGAGCGCCTCGAGCGCCTGGTCGCCGCCCGTCCGCCTGCCACCCGGAGACCCACGGGCAGTGAGCTTCCCCGGGCGGGCCGCCCCGCCCCCCGGCCCCAGCGCCGCATACCCGGCCCCCGGAGCGGCCAGCGCCGCCTATGCCCATCAGGGGGCGCCCCCGGGCTACCACACGCCCGTGCCGCCCCCGCCGCCGCCGTCCCCGCCGTCCCCGTACGGGCCGCCGTCGCAGTACTACGCGCCTCCGGCCGGTTACGCCCCGCAGGGTCCGCCGCCGGGCCACCCGGTCTACGGACCGCCGGGGCACCTCCCGCCCGCGAGCTACGCGCCGCCGGGCCCGATGCCGATGCCCGCGTACCCGCCGCCCGATGGCTTCGCCCCGCCCGGCTACGCCGCGCCGGGGACGGGGTCGGGCGGGGGCTCGGGGTCCTGGGCGCCGCCCGAGGCCGCCGGCGAGCGGACCTACGTCGACGCCGTCGACTGGCGCCTGCCCCAGATCCCGTGGGCCGGGGCGGCCATCCCGCCCGGGGCGAGCGCCCGGGTCGCGGACCTCGAGGCGAGCTACGGGCGCGCGGCCGAGCCTACGCCCGCCGCCGCCCCGGCGCCGAAGCCGAAGCGCGGCGTCGCCGACAGGATCGCCCGGGCGCTCGCGGAGGGCGACGAGAAGGCGCTCGCCGGCGCCGTCGGGACCCTCGTCCAGCCCTTGCCCTCGGGCGGCGGGGCCTCGGCGAGCGAGGCCCGCGGGCGCTTCAACCGCGCCCTCAAGCGTCTGGCCGAGGCCGGGCGCCTCCGGGAGCTGGCGACGACCCTCAAGGAGCTCGATGAGACCTCGCGCCGCGGCCGCCCGGGCGTCGTCGTCTACGGGCTCTACCAGAAGCTCGAGGACGCGGTGCGCCGGTCCGGCAACCCCGAGGCGAAGGCGCACTGGCGGCGGGCCACCGGCGCGGCGTAGCGAGCCCGCGCGCCGCCGGCTGCCACTTTGGCAACCGCCCTTCCCCTTCCCCGCTTCCCCGCTGCCATTTTGGCAACCGCCCGGCGGGCGGATCACACTCTCAACCATTGACGTAGGCTGAGATTACATGACATGGGCGGGCGCGGCACCCGACTTGCTCTTCCTCTCCGCTCGAAAAGAGACTGGAACGAGGGAGAGGACCGAACCCATGGCTCCGAAGAAGATCGCGTTCGACCAGGAGGCCCGGCAGGTCATCCGCCGGGGCGTCAACAAGCTCGCGAAGGCCGTCAAGGTCACGCTCGGCCCGCGCGGCCGGAACGTCGTCATCGAGAAGAAGTTCGGCGCTCCGACGGTGACGAAGGACGGGGTCACCGTCGCGAAGGAGATCGAGCTCGAGGACAGCTGGGAGAACATGGGCGCCCAGATGGTGAAGGAAGTGGCGTCCAAGACGAGCGAGGTCGCGGGCGACGGCACGACCACGGCCACGCTCCTCGCCGAGGCGATCTTCGAGGAGGGCCTGAAGAACGTCACCGCCGGCGCCGACCCCATGGCGCTGAAGCGCGGCGTCGACAAGGCGGTCGAGGCCGTCGTCGCCGAGCTCAAGGCGCGTTCGAAGAAGGTGGAGGACAAGAAGGAGGTCGCCCAGGTCGGCGCCATCGCCAGCAACAACGACAAGGAGGTGGGCGAGAAGCTCGCCGAGGCGATGGAGAAGGTCGGCAAGGACGGCGTGATCACGGTCGAGGAGGGCAAGTCCCTCGAGACGACCGTCGAGCTGGTCGAGGGCATGCAGTTCGACCGCGGCTACATCTCCCCCTACTTCATCACCAACCCCGAGACGATGGAGTGCGTCCTCGAGGAGCCGTTCATCCTGATCCGCGAGAAGAAGATCAGCGCGGTGAAGGACCTCATCCCGGTCCTCGAGAAGGTCGCCCAGTCGGGCAAGCCGCTCCTCATCCTCGCCGAGGACGTCGAGGGCGAGGCGCTCGCGACCCTCGTCGTCAACAAGCTCCGCGGCACGCTGCGGGTCGCGGCCGTCAAGGCCCCGGGCTACGGCGACCGGCGCAAGGCCATGCTCGGCGACATCGCCGTCCTCACCGGCGGCAAGGCCCTCTTCGAGGACCTCGGGATCGAGCTCGAGAGCGTCCAGCTCGGCGACCTCGGCCGCGCGAAGAAGATCGCGATCGACAAGGACAACACGACGATCATCGAGGGCGCCGGCTCGAGCCAGGCGATCAAGGGCCGCATCGAGCAGATCAAGAAGGAGATCGAGGCGACGACCTCGGACTACGACCGCGAGAAGCTCCAGGAGCGTCTCGCCAAGCTCGCCGGCGGCGTCGCCCAGATCAACGTCGGGGCGGCGACCGAGGTCGAGATGAAGGAGAAGAAGGCGCGCGTCGAGGACGCCCTCCACGCGACCCGCGCGGCCGCCGAGGAGGGGATCCTCCCGGGCGGCGGCGTGGCCCTCCTGCGGGCGGCGAAGACGCTCGACTCGGTGAAGGGCGAGGACGCCGACGAGACGACGGGCATCGACATCGTCCGGCGCGCGCTCGACGCGCCCCTGCGCCAGATCGCGATGAACGCCGGCATCGACGGCGCGGTCGTGGTCGAGAAGGTCAAGGCGAGCGGGACGTACGCGCACGGCTTCAACGCCGACTCGATGCAGTACGAGGATCTCGTCCAGGCGGGCGTCATCGACCCGACCAAGGTCGTGCGCTCGGCGCTCCAGAACGCCGCCTCGATCGCGACCCTCCTCCTCACGACGGACGCGATCGTCAGCGAGATCAAGGAGAAGAAGGAGGTCGGAGCGGGCGCCGGCCACGAGATGGAGGACTTCGAGTAGGCGCCGACCGGCCTCGACCGGAACCCCGCGGCCGGCGGCGCCCTCACCGGGTGTCGCCGGCCGCATCCTTTCGTAGCTGGTACACTGAGCCATGGCCATGGCCGAGACGAAGGACTACTACGCGACGCTCGGGGTCTCGAAGGGCGCGAGCGCGGAGGAGATCCGCAAGGCGTACAGGAAGCTCGCGCGCCAGTGGCACCCGGACCTGAACCCGAAGAGCCGGGCCGAGGCCGAGCGCCGCTTCAAGGAGATCTCCGAGGCCCACGCGGTCCTCTCGGACGCCGGCAAGCGCAAGCTCTACGACGAGTTCGGGGCCGACGGCCTGCGCGAGGGCTTCGACCCGGGCCGCGCCCGGGAGTGGAAGAAGTGGGCCGATCAGGGCGGCTTCGCCCACGCGCCGGGGGGCGGCGGCGGCTCGTTCCGCTTCGAGTTCGGCCCGGGCGGGTTCAGCTTCGGGGGGCTCGAGGACCTCTTCGGCGGCGCCGCCGGCTCGCGCGGGGGCGCCGGGCGCGGCGGCGCCGGGGACGCGGAGGACGAGACGGGCGGCCTCGGCGGCATCTTCGGCGACGTGCTCGGGCGCGGGGCCGGCCGCCGCGGGCGCGCGGGCGGCGGGCGCGGGCGCGGCCGGGCCGGCGCCGACATCGAGCACGAGGTCGAGATCCCCTTCCTGGACGCGCTCCGCGGGACGACCATCGCGCTCTCGATCGAGCGCGGCAACGGCGGCGAGCGGGTGGAGGCGAAGGTCCCGCCCGGGATCCGCGACGGGCAGAAGGTCCGCCTCGCCGGCCTCGGTCAGCCCGGCGCGGGCGGCGCGCCCGCGGGCGACCTCTACCTCAAGGTCGCCGTGAAGCCGCACCCGTTCCTCTCGCGGCGCGGCGACGACGTCCTCATGGAGGTGCCCGTGACCATGGGGGAGGCCGTGGCCGGAGCGACGATCTCGATCCCGACGCTCGAGGGCGGCGAGGCGACGGTCCGCGTGCCGCCGCGGACGTCGAGCGGGCAGACGCTCAGGCTGCGCGGGCTCGGCGCGCCCAGGCCGAAGAAGGACGGCGGCCGCGGCGACTTGCTCGTGAGGATCGTCGTCAGGGTGCCGAAGGGCGGCGGGGACGAGGCGGCGAAGCTCGCGAAGGAGCTCGACCGCTTCTACGAGGGAGATCCGAGGGCGGAGCTTCGCCTGTGACCGCCCCTCTCAGTCCGCGTAGTCCTTCCCTTCCTTGAACTTGATCTTCGCCTCGTTCAGGCGGTCGCGGATCGTCTTGCGGCGCTTCTCGTCGCTGCCGCGGAGGAAGCGGACCACGTAGGCGTCCTTCTCCTTGTGGATCCGGACGTCCTCGCCGATGCGGACCCCGTCCTTGTCCTCGAGCGGACGGAGGTCGCGCAGGATGATGCCGCGGAAGAGCTCGCGGATCTCGGAAAGCGTGTCGGGCATGGGAGCGGCTTGACCTCCAGGCGGTTCGTTCTGCAACGGGTCGAACGCGCCGGACTTTAGCACGCTCCCGCCCGCGTTGTCAAGCGCGCCGCAGCTTGCGTGCCGGCGGGTCGCGTGGTACACTCCCCCGATTCATGGACCTGGAACGCAAGGCCAAGTACATCTACAACTCGAACCGACTCGACGGCGTGCACGTGCCGTTCGAGGGGACGCTCCAGCTCTGCCGCGAGGGACCCGGCCCCTACGTCGACGGCCGCGACGTCCAGGGCATGGAGGCGGGCAAGATCTACGATGCCGACGTCGTCGGCAGCCACCTCGGCGCGATTCACTTCATCGAGAAGCTCGCCCACCGCCCCGGGACCTTCACCGACGCGGACTTCCGCGAGATCCACCGTCGCCTCATGGACGGGGTGATCGTCTCGCGGGGCGAGTACCGGGAGGTCGCGCTCCGGACGGGCGGCTTTCCGCCCGTGCAGCCGGCCGACATCCCGAAGCGCGTCGAGCGCATCCTCACGCTCGTGAACGTCGGCTTCGAGCGGGCGCCGAAGAAGGACATCTTCGCCTGGCAGGTCCACCACGAGGTCTACCTCGCCCACCCGTTCATCGACGGGCACGGGCGCATGGCGCGCCTCATGCTCAACTTCCTCCGCTTCAAGGCGGGGCTCGATCTCGAGGTCGTGCCGTTCGCCGAGCGCGAGCGCTACCTCAACTCGATCAAGGAGTACGCGCAGCGGCTCTACGCGCTCAAGGAGTCGGGCCGCCTCGCCATCCCCTGAAGCTCGCGCAGCACCTTCTCCACCTCCAGCGAGCGTAGTCCGTCCGCGCCGTCGGCCGCGATGACGCGCACCCGCCGTCCGCGCGGCGCCCACACACCCGCGTCCGACGGGCCGAAGAGCGCGAGCGTCGGCGCGCCGACCGCGGCCGCGAGATGCGTGGGGCCGGCGTCGTTGCCGACGTACGCCGCGCCCGCGCGCAGCACGGCCGCGAGCCGCGGGAGCGGCGGGGCGACGAGCGCGGGCAGGCCGGCGGCGCGCACCCGCGCCTCCGCGTCCTCGCCGTCGGTCTCGACCGGCCCGAGGAGGACGAGCGGGACGAGGCCGAGCGCTCCCTCCGCCGCTCGCGCGAGGGCGAGGAAGCCCTCGAACGGCCAGCGCTTCGCCGGCCCGCCGCTCCCCGGGTGGATCGCCAGGATCGGCGTCCGCCCGAGGCCGAGGCCCTCGAGCGTCCGCCGCGCGGCCTCGCGGTCGGCCGGCGGCACGCGCAGGCGCGGCGCGCGCGCCGCCCGGGCGCGCGCGGGAACCCGCCCGGGACCGCCCCCCGAGAGCGCCAGCGCCGCGACCCCGTCGAGCATCCGGTCGCAGGCGTGGGCGCCGCCGCGCTCGCCGCGCGCCGGCGGCTCGACGACGTGAGCGCGGGCGACCCCGGCGGCGCGCAGCCCGGCGGCGAGGCCCTCCCCGCGGCGGACGAGGAGGACGGCCTCGTCGCAGCCCGCGAGCGCCCGCCCGACCTCGCCCGCGGGCGCGCCGCCGGCGAAGAGCGGCGCCGCCTCGGGCGACGTGAGGTCGACCCCGACGGCGACGCCCGGGACGCCGCGCGCGACGAGGGCCGCGCGCGCGCCCGCGCCGCCGAAGACGACGCCTCGCGGGCGCACCCGGCGAACGAGCGCTCGCACGGCGGGCACGGCGAGCACGGCATCGCCGAGGGCGCCGAGATGGGCGACGAGCAGGTGCACGGGTGGGGTAGACATCGCGCGGACGGATGGTATTATGTCGCGAATCGCGGCGGGAGGGGCGCGCGTTTCGTGCATTCTTGGCCGATCGAACGGCCGGTGGCACGTCGCGGATGGCCCGGATCTCCTCGCCGCCCATGTCCGGGCGACGCGACCTCGGCCCGGGTCGAGAACGGGTTCGCGGGTTTGGAGGGGATCGCATGAGGGGAGCGGTGCGGGTGGGCGCCGCAGGGGCCATCCTCGCGCTCGCGCTCGCGGGCTGCAAGGGCGGCGGCGGGGGCAACGACCCCGGCCGGCCGCCGCCGTCCGCGGCGGAGAAGGCCGTCCAGCACAAGACCCTGAAGGACGTCGAGACGCGGATCGAGGCGGCCATCGCCGCCGGCGACCTGACGGGAGTCGCCCAGGGGGCGGACGAGGTCCTCGCGCGGGGTCTCGCCGACGTCCGCACGGACGAGCCGAAGACGCTCAAGGACGAGGACCGCCTTCGCTACTCGGGCCTCGTGACGGCGCTCGAGGAGAAGGCATCGGCGTTGAAGTCGGCGGCCGAGGCCAACGAGGGCCTGAAGGTGAAGCGGGCTTTCCAGCAAACGACCGCGAGCTGCGTCAAGTGCCACGACGCGTTCGCCCAGAACCCGGAGGGGAGACCGTGAGCAAGGGCATCGGCGCCTACATTTCCGAAGGCATCGACAAGCTGAAGCAGAACCTCGTCGCGATGCTGGTGGCGTGGATCGCCGTCATCGTCGTCAACGGCGTCCTCGGCGCCGTGATCCCGCTCGGCATCGGCGGCCTCGTCGCGGCCGCGCTCGGCGGACCCCTGGCCGTGGGCTGGATGCACATGTGCGCGAAGATGCACAGGGGAGAGAAGGCCGACATGATGGACGTCTTCCACGTCCTCATGAAGGACCAGTCGCTCCTCGTGCCCTCGATCATCGCCGCGGCCCCCGCCGTCCTCGCCGGCATCCTGACGTTCGTCGGAGTCATCTCCGGCGTCCTCATCCTCGTGTCGCTGGCCGGCCTGCTGAACCTCGTCGGGATGCTCCTCACGGTCTGGGCGTTCCCGATCGTGTACACGCGCAAGTGCGATGGCGTGACCGCCCTCAAGGAGGGCATCGCCTTCGCGCTCAAGGACCCCGTGGGCAACATCATCAAGGCGCTCGTGTTCGGGATCTGCACGATCATCCTCGGCGCGGGCTACTACTCGCTCTTCTCCTACTTCCAGGATGCGACGGCCGGCGCCCCCGCCGGCCAGAAGGTCGGCGCCGCCGCCTAGCCCGCGGCCCGATCGCTCCCACGCGCGCGGCCCCGACCTCGACGGTCGGGGCCGCGTTCGTTCCCGGGACGGTCCGCCTCCCTCATCTTCCTCCCCCTCGAGCTCGAGAAGCAGCAGTACGCGCGGACGAAGGGCGCGAAGGCGTTCGAGGACAAGTACAAGCACGCGTTCGCCCTCGGCCTCGCCGACCCGGGCAGGACCTCGAGAAGCAGATGGAGGACCTGCGCTCGCGCACCGGCGGCGAGCAGGAGGCGCTCGCCCGCGTCGTCATCAGCCTGGCCATGGGGTTCTGGTCGGTCGTCCTCGAGGAGCGCAACGCCGTCGTCATCGAGCGCGTGAAGGAGATCCTCGCCCGCGACGAGCGGCCCCGCTCGATCGCCATCTTCTACGGGGCGGCCCACATGCCGCTCTTCGAGCGCCAGCTCGAAGAGCTCGGGTACGCCCCGGCGGGGGACCTCGAGCGGGTCAAGGCGTGGGCGATGGACGCGGTGCGTCGATAGCCGAAATCGCGGACGCGGGGCCGACTCTCGCGTCTTATAATGGGGTCGTGCGCCGAACGCCGGACGTCGAGGTGGCCCGGGAGATCGTCCGCACCGCGGTCGAGCGGGTCGCGCGTCGCCTCTGGCCGTACGAGCGCGTGCGCGAGCGCTTCTGCGCGCGCTCGGCCGACGAGGTCCTGAGGGATGGCGACATCCATTACGGGACGCCCTGCGCCGACCTCTGCACGGTCGCCGGGGAGATGCTCCTCGCCGCCGGCTTCGAGCCCGTGCTCGTCCTCTGCCGCATCCGCCGGCTGTTCCAGCCGGTCAAGTTCCAGTGCGGCATCGAGCTCGAGGTGAACGGCGCGTCTTACTACGTCGGCTTCAGCGAGACGACGAGCCGCCTCGCCCCGGGCCGCTTCGAGCCGACGCGGAGCCGGACGGCCGTGCACCGCGCGCGCCCGTCCCGCCCCGGGCTCCCGCACCTCGCGCAGTTCGGCGTCGCCCCGGCGACCGTCGACGCCCTCGTCGCCGGCCACGACCTCGAGCGGCATCTCCGCTGGTACCGGCGCGGCTGCTCGTCCCGGGCGTTCGAGCGGACGCGGAGCCGCGCCCTCGACAAGTGGACGGCCGCGGGCCCGCAGGAAGGGCTCGTCTCCGCCGGTCGCTGGGTCGGGCCCGGGGAGATCCCGACCGCATGAGCTCGACGCCCGCCTCCGCTCCCCTCGATCCCGCCCCCGGCCCGCCCCTGCCGGCGGCCGTGCCGGGCCCGCCCACCGCGCCCGCCGCGGCGCCCGCGGTGCCGGTCGTGCCGGTCGTGCCGGTCGCGCCGGCCGCGCCGGTCGCGCCGGTCGCGCCGGTCGCGCCGGTCGCCGCACCCTCGCCGGCCCCGGTCCCGAGCCCGTCTCCGGCCCAGGCGCTCGGCCCGCTCTTCGAGGGCTTCCCGGACGGCGTGATCGTGATCGACCCGAAGGGCGTCATCGTCGCGGCCAACGCCCGGGCGCGCGGGATCCTGAGCGAGACGGGGCGGCCGGTCGAGGGGACGTCGCTGCTCGAGGCGTTCTCCTTCCCGGCCCAGGCGGAGCAGCTCCTCCAGGACCTGCACGAGAAGCCGAGCGGCGGCGGGACCGAGATCGAGGCCGAGCTCGAGGGCGCCGAGGGGCGCCGGTTCCTGGTCGCCTTCAGCCGCCTGGACTCGACCACCCCCTTCGTCCGGGGCTACGTCCTCGTGCTCCGCGACGTCACGCGCGAGCGGCGCCGCGAGCAGATCCGCATCACGCGCGAGAAGCTCGCCGCCGTGAGCCAGCTCGCGGCCGGCGTCGCCCACGAGTTCAACAACATCATGGCCAGCCTCTACGGCTTCGCCCAGCTCACGCGCGCCGACCCGGGCTTCGTCCCGGAGCTCGTCTCGGCGATCGAGAGCTTCACCGAGCGCAGCCGCGAGATCACGAAGCGCCTGCGCGCCTTCGCCCCGGAGCCGGGCGGGCCGCTCGCGAGCGTCGACCTCTCCGAGCTCCTGGAGGCGGTCGTCGAGAGGTTGAAGGGAGAGCTGCTCGGACGGCGGATCGAGGTCGAGCGCCGATACCGCAAGGTGCCGCCGACGCTCCTCAACCCGCGCGAGATGACGGAGGTCTTCGAGAGCCTGGTCCAGAACGCGATCCAGGCGATCGTCCGGAACGGCCGGATCACGGTCGAGATCGAGGCGGAGCCGAGCCACATCCGCGTGCGGATCGGGGACACCGGCTTCGGGATCGCGAAGGAGCACCTGACGCGCGTCTTCGAGCCGTTCTTCACGATCAAGGAGGCCCCGGCGACCGACGCGGGGCCCGGGGCCGGCCTCGGGCTCGCCGTCGCCTACCAGCACGTCCGCCGCCTGAACGGCGACATCTGGGTCGAGAGCGAGATCGGCAAGGGGACGACGTTCACGGTGCGGCTGCCGATCCGCGTCGAGCGGCGGCGCCAGCAGCGCCCCGACGTGACGGTCGAGCGGCGCCGCGAGCTCGCATCCGCGCGCCAGAAGAACATCCTCGCGGTCGACGACGAGGAGACGATGCTGAAGCTCCTCGGCGCGCTCCTCGAGGAGCACCACGTCGTCACCGCCAGCTCGGGCCGCGAGGCCGTGGCGGCGCTGAAGAAGGGCCCCTTCGACTACGTGATCCTCGACCTCCTCCTGCCGGGCGAGCTCGACGGGTTCTCCGTCTTCGACGAGATCTCGCGGCGCGACCGCGGCGCCAAGATCATCCTGCTGACGGGCCGCGTCGAGGACGACCGGCTGCGCGAGTACGCCGCCCGGGCCTACGGCTACCTGAGAAAGCCGTTCGGGATCAAGGACATCCACGCCCTCGTGGTGTAGCTACCGGCCGGCGGCGAGCGCGAGGAGCACGGCCCCCACGCCGTGCGGGGCGTCGTCGCCGAGCGGCACCAGGCGGTACTGGGCGCGGGTGCCGGGCGTGGTGCCGAGGGACGTGCCGGTGACGACGGCGCCGGCGCGCTCGCGGCGCACCCTCGCCCGGATGCCCGCGAGGCCGCGAGCCACGGCCTCGGGCGACCGGCCGGCGCGGGCGAGGGCCGCGATGAAGAGGGCGCTGGCGCTCGTCTCGAGCGGGTTGTCGTCCGACGCCCCCCCGAGGAGGTCCGTGCGCCAGAGCCCCGTGGCGGGGTCCTGGGCGGCCACGACCGCGGCGAGCAACCGGTCGCGCGCGACCGCGAGCTCGGGGGCGGGGGCGACGTCCGTCAAGAAGAAGGCCGCCCAGCCGTTGCCCCGCGCCCAGAAGCAGCGCTCCGCCGGGAGGCGGAGCAGGCCGCCGCCCGGGAGGTCGATGGCGGCGTGGCGGAAGAGGCCCGTCTCGGGGTCCCCGAGCGCCCGCGTCACGGCGAGGCCGAGCCGGCGCGCCTCGACCCGGGCCCAGGGCTCGCGGCGCCCGCGCCGGTTCAGGTAGACCCCGTGCATGAAGAGCGAGTCCACCCAGGCCTGGGCGGGCAGCGTTCCCCCGAGCAGGTCGCCGGTGTGGCTCAGCGCGCCCCCACGCGTCCGCTTCGCGCCGCGGCGCACGTACGCGTCCACGCGGGCGGCGATCCGGACGTCGCGCGGCCGGGCGAGCGGCGTGCGGAGCAGGGCGAGCGCGGTCGCGGCCGGCGCCGCCGCGTCCGCCCAGAGGGCGACGGTCAGGGCCTCGCGCTCGTGCGCGTCCACCCAGGCGCGGGCGTAAGCGAGGGGAGCCGGATCGTTCGCGCGGCGCCCGCAGGCGAGCAGCCCCTCGACGGCGACGGCTTCCTCCCACGACCAGCGGAGGCGCTCCGGCGGATGCTCGCGCATGAAGGTGTGGGCGATGGCGCGGGCGAGGTCTTGGTCCTGGTCCGGGTCCGGGTCCGGCCCGTCCGCCCGGGCCGGCCGGGCCGGGAAGAGGGCGAGCGCCCAGGCGAGGACCAGGACCGCGGGAAGCGGTTGCGGGCGCACGCGGCCCTAGAGCCCGTCGCCGCTCCGCGTCCCGGCGTCGTGGTCGTGATCGAGCACGGCCCCGGCGAAGGCGATCCGGAGCTGCCTCGCGCCGAACGGCACCGTCGCGTACGGGTTCTCGAACCGCGGGTAACCCGACTCCGGGATCGGCGCGCCGCTCCGCGTCGGCGTCCCGCGGAAGGCCGCCTCGAGGACGCCGATCCCCGGCGCCTCGTACCGCACCGTCAGCGGGCTCGCGAACGGGACCTCGCCCGCGCCCGCGACGGCGACCGGCGCGCCCGACACCGCGGCCATGAAGTCCGCGAAGGAGCCGTCCTCGGCCGCCCGGCCCACCTGACAGATCCAGACGTTGCGGCTGCCGTTCGCGACCAGCTCGCGACCGACGTACGTCCCCGACGACGCCCACGTGGCCGGGAGCGCCGAGAAGAGGGCGACGTAGCCGTCGCCCTTGCGCCCGAAGGTCCACGACCCGCCCGTCACGACCTCGTCGAAGCCGGCGCGCGGGAAGAAGGCGTGCGTGAGGCGCGGCGAGATCGCGCGGATCGCCTCGGGCGGGTTGTAGAGGATGAGGGCGACATCCTCGACCTGGACGACGTGCGGGAGCGACGTGCTCCCCGTCCACGTCCCCGGCCCGTCGCGGCCGAAGAGCCCGGGCGCCGTCGTGAAGACGAGGGCGTCCTGATCGAGCGTCGCCTGCCACGCGTGCTGCTGGAAGCCGACCTGCCCGGGCCGGTAGCGCTGGACGCTCGCGAGCATCGCGTCCGGCGTCCGGAACGTGTAGTGGCTCGCGGTCGAGAGGACCGAGCCCTCCGAGAGCGGCGAGAGCGTGCTCGAGAGGAAGGGCAGGAGCGCGTCCGGGACGAGGCGGAGCGCCGAGAGCGGCTGGAAGTAGCCGTAGTGCCAGAGGCCGAGGCGGTCGATCGTCTGGCGCGAGAGGACGATCGTCTCCGGCGCCATGTACGCCCCCATGCCCCACCAGAAGAGGCAGTCCTCGAGCGTCGAGAACCCGAAGCCGGCGAGCCCCGCCTCGGCGAACGACAGCCCGAGGCGGGCGCGGTCGACGGCGCGCGCGGCCGGCACGTCGCGCCCGATCCCGAGGAGCGCGTGCGGGACGCGGTAGCGGCGCGAGGAGGCGAGGGACGTGGCGCTCATCGACCCCCGGCTGTTGAAGCCGCCGCGCGTCCCGAACAGGACCTCGATCGTGTCGCCGACGGACTGCCCGCGCCCGGAGAGCTTGTGCTCCTCGTAGGCGCGGCCGGACGAGACGCCGAAGCTCCCGCGGTGCGTGAGGCGGGCGAGGTCGAAGAGCATGAGGTCGAGGACGATCGCGGCCCGGTCGCGGATGTCGGCGTCCGGGGCGAAGTCGGCGAGGTTGAAGAGGGGCGCCAGGTCCTCCTCGTAGTAGACGGGCGAGTGCCACTCGCTGAAGCCGAAGCGCATGCGCGCGTCGAGCCAGCGGAGGATCGCCGGGCGCGCCCGCCGCGCGTGCTCGAGCCCGGTCACGCCGGCGTTCGAGAAGGTCTGCTGCGGGTAGAAGTGGCCGGCCAGGTACTCGACGGTCGCGAACAGGATGCGGTGGTTCTCCGACCAGAACACCATGTCGTCCTGGCCGGGCTCGTCGACCGCGTACTTGAAGGCGAGGAACGTGCGGTCGGCTCGCTGGCGCAGGTCGGTCGGGATCAGCGGGTTCGCCCCGTGGAGGTAGAGGATCCGGATGAGCAGGTTCGCCCCGAAGTCGGCCGTGTCCTCGCGCCGCTCCATCTTGTCGAGCGAGGCCTCGATCGCCGGGCGCGAGAGCGGGCCGATGCCGGTCTCGAGGCGGGAGATCTGGGTCGCGAGGCCCTCGCCGCCGGGGTGGGTCCCGGTCGCGCAGCCCTGGAGATACGCCTGCTTCCGGGCCTGGTAGTCGGCCTCGAGCCGAGCGAAGCTCACGGCGGCCGGCGCGGGCTGCGCGGGCCCGGGCGCACCCCCGGGAGAGGACCCGGAGGGCGGAGCCTGCGAGGGGCCGGGCGCGGGCATCGGGGCGCCGCCGCCCCCGCCCCCGCCGCCGCTCGAGCAGCCGATCAGGAGGGCGAGGGAGACGAGAGAGAGCGGGCAGTGTTTCATGCCGGAAGCTTATACCGGATCGAACACGGAGAGAAAAGAGAGAGGACGGTTTTGACACCGCTCTCTACTTCTTCCCGCTCTTCTTCCCCTCTTCCTTCTTCTTGATGGACTCCTCGATCTGCCGCAGGATCTGCTGCGACCGCGAGTTCTCCGGCTCGAGCTTGAGCGCCTTCCGGATCGCGTTCCGCGCCCGGATCAGGTCGTCGTCCTGCCGGAGCTTCGTCGCCTGCTCCTGGTACACGCGGACGATCTCCTTGTCGATCCGCGTCTCCCCGGGCAGGTCGCGCTGCGACTCCTTGAGGCGCCTCACGGCGTCGTCGTACTTGCCTTCGCGCGTCAGCGTCTTCGACCAGTCGAGGACGGTGCGGACGAGGTCCTCGCGGTACTTCTTGTTCTCCGGCTCGTTCCGGATCGCGGACTGGTACGCCTTGACCGCGCCCTCGTGGTCGCCCTCGCCGCGCAGCGTCGCCGCCTGCTGCGCCTGCGCTTGCCCGACGAGCCGGGCGACGGCCGCGTCGTCGAGGAGGTCGTCGGCGACGTCGTAGTCGCGGAGCGCCGCCTTGAAGTTCCCCGTGTCCGCGTAAGCCTTGCCGCGCAGCAGGAACGCGAGCCCGTAGGTCGGGTAGAGGTCGATGGCGCTCGTGAGCTCGGGGATCGCCGCCGCCGGGCTCCGCTCGTCGAGCCGCTTCTCCCCCGCGATGCGGCGCTCGAGCGCGCGCCGTCCGCGCGCGTAGGACTGCGCCGGCGAGTCCGGCTCGAAGGCCTCGAACGTCGCGAAGAGCGCGTCGACCGCCCGCTCGTTCTCCGGGCCGAGGACGTCCGTCGCCGCCCGCGACCCCGCGAGCTCGACGAGCCGGTCGCCCCGCAGGACGAGCAGGCGCCGGAACTCGCGCAGCCGGACCCCGCCCTCGCCGAAGTCGTGGTAGCGGAGCTCGACGGCGGGCTGCCCGCCGGCCATCCGGTCCTCGCGGCCGAGCCGCTTGTAGAAGCGCGACTTCGCCTCGAGCGTCCGCTCGAGCGCGTCCACCGCCTCGGCCGCGTTCCGGAAGGGCGCCGCCGCGCCGACGTTGACGCCGTAGCGCGCGTCCCCGAACGGGGCCAGGACCTCGACCGGGGCCGCCGGCTCGAGCACGCGCGCGACGACGCGCCAGTCGGGCGCCGGCCGGGCGAGGCGGTAGCCGGCGGCGAAGCTCACGTACCCGTCGTCGGTCGCCTCCACCGGGCCCATGAACGAGAAGCTCGCGAGCGCCGCCTCGAGGTCGGCCTCGGCCGCGCGCTCGAGGTCCACGGGGCAGTACGCGACGAGGACGAAGTGGGCGTCGCCGCGGTGGAAGCGGACCTCGCGGTACGCGTGGCGCGAGCCGAACACGCGGGTCTCGGCCTCGTAGCGGAGCCGCCAGACCGGCGCGCCCTGGTACCGGTCGATCGACACGCGGAGCGCCTTGACCGACCGGTAGCGCTCCTCGAGCTCCTTGCCCGCGACCGCCTTCAGGCGATCCAGGTTGCGCGGCTCGACCTCGCGGTAGAGCGGCTCGAGCGCCGGGGCGAGGCGGACCTGGAAGACCGCGAGCGGGTCGCGCCGCCGCATCTGCATGCGGGCGAGCGGGTCGGGCGACGGCTCGTCGAAGCGCCAGTCCGCCGAGGGCCGCCCGACGACGAAGCCGAGGCCGTAGTCCTTGAGCTGCGGGGCCTCCGCCGGCGACGGCGTGGCCTTCGGCCGGCGCACGACCTCTTCCTTCTTCTCCTTGATCGAGCGCTTGTCGATGAGCACCGAGCCCCGGTCGCTCGCGATCTCGACGTAGGCCCCGCGGTCGCGGAGCCGGCCGCGCACGACCGATCCGTCCTTCAGGTGGAGGATCGTGATCGTCTCGGTCTCGGCCTCGACCTCCTCCTCCGCCTCCGAGCCCTCGGTGCCCGGCTCGGGCGCGGCCGCCCCGCCCTTGATCTCCGCGATGTCGGCCCGCGGGATCGGCACCTGGCCGAAGCGGGTCTCGACGATCACGGCGTCGGGCCCCTCCGACACGATCGTGCCGGCGATGACGCGCCCGTCCTTCGTGCGGATCTCGACCTCGCCCTCGCCCTCGGCCCGGACGCGTCCGGCCACAAGGAGGGCGCAGACCAGCAGAAAGGCGACGCCGGTCGCGGCGGCGGCGATCGTGCGTGTCGGACCCATCGGGTATGAATGTACCGCGAGGCCGCGGAAGGGGCAACGAGAATGGGAAGGATCTCCAGGCTGCCGCCCGACCTGGTGAACCAGATCGCGGCGGGCGAGGTGGTCGAGCGCCCGGCGAGCGTCGTCAAGGAGCTCGTCGAGAACGCGCTCGATGCCGGAGCCCGGCGGATCGAGGTCCATCTCGAGGGCGGCGGGAAGCGCCTCGTCCGCATCGTCGACGACGGCGAAGGGATCGCGCCCGAGGACCTGCCGCTCGCGGTCGCGAGCCACGCCACGTCGAAGCTGCCGGGCGGGCTCGACGACCTCTTCGAGATCCGGACGCTCGGGTTCCGGGGCGAGGCCCTCGCGAGCGTGGGCTCGGTCGCCGACCTCCGGCTCGTCTCGCGGGCGCGCGGGGCGCCTCTGGGGGCGGAGGTGCGCGTGCGCGCGGGCGAGGTCGACCCCGTCCGCCCGGCCGCGGCCGCCGGGGGCACTGTCGTGGAGGTCCGCGACCTCTTCGCCGCCGTCCCGGCGCGGCGCAAGTTCCTGCGCGACGACGGCGTCGAGCTGAAGCACTGCATCGAGACGGCGACCCGGCTCGCCCTCGCGTCGCCCGGGGTCGCCTTCCGGGTCGACCACGAGGGCCGGCGCGCCTTCGAGGCGCGCGCGGTCGAGGACCCGATCGCCCGCGTCGGCGACCTCTTCGGCCGCGACCTCGCGCGCGACCTCATCCCGGTCGAGGCGGCGCGCGGCCGCGCGCGCGTGCGCGGGCTCGCCTCCCTGCCGCACCGCACCCGGGCGGACTCGGCGCTCCAGCACGTGCTCCTGAACAGCCGGCCGGTCCGCGACCGCCTGATCGCCGGGGCGATCCGGGATGCGTACGACGGCTTCCTCATGGTGCGGCGCGCGCCGGTCGTCTTCCTGTGGCTCGACGTCGCGCCCGACCTCGTGGACGTGAACGTCCACCCGGCGAAGCTCGAGGTCCGCTTCCGCGAGCCGCGCGAGGTCTTCCAGGCGGCGCGGCACGCGATCCGGTCGGCGCTCGAGGCGTCGTGCCCGGTGCCGGCGCTCGCGCTCACGGGGACCCCGACGCCGGCCCGCACGGCTCCGCTGCCTTTCGGGGACCGGGCGCCCTTCCCTCTCCCCGCCCCTTCCCCTTCCCCTTTCCTCTCCTCCCTTGCCCCTTCCCCCTCCCCCGCCCCCGCCGACCGCTGCTTCCAGCTCCGCTCGGGCTACCTGATCGAGGAGACCGCCGACGGCTTCCGGCTCATCGATCCCCACGCCCTCCACGAGCGGATCCTCTACGAGGAGCTGAAGGCGCGCGTGCTCGCGGGCGCGCTCGAGGTCCAGTCGCTCCTCGTCCCGGCGCTCGTCGACCTCGAGCCCGCCGCCGAGGCCGCGCTCGAGGCGGCGCGCGAGCCGCTCGCCGCCCTCGGCCTGGTCGTCGAGCCCTTCGGCCCGGGCGTCGCGGCCGTCCAGGCGGTGCCCGCGCTCATCCCGGCCCGGTGCGACCTCGCGGCCCTCGTCCTCGACCTGATCGCGGCCGTCGCGGCCGAGCGCCGGCCCCCGGCCCGGGAGGCGGTGTTCGACTCGCTCCTGGCGACGATGGCGTGCAAGGCGGCCGTCAAGCTCGGCGACCCGCTCAAGCCCGGGGAGATGGAGGCGCTCCTCGCGCGCCGCGCCCTCGCCGAACGCTCGCACCTCTGCCCGCACGGGCGGCCGACGACGCTCTCGTTCACGCAGGCGGAGCTCGAGCGCCAGTTCCGGCGGTAGCTCCTCCTGTCTCCGTCTCCGGACACCCGTCCGCGGCGGCCGACGACGGCGCGCCGCACCCCCTGCGCCGTTCCGGAATGAAGCGGCCGCCGGGGATCTCCCCGGCGGCCGCCGTCGACACACGGACGAGGACCGACTACGGGCGGCGGCAGCCGGCTCCGGTGCAGCTGCCGTGGGGCCCGGCCTTGATGTGGGTCTTGGTCTTCATCGCGGTTCTCCTTTCCGGGCAGCCGTGAGAGCGACGCTCGTGCCGGGAGACGCCGCGGTGGGAGCGCGCCGGGCGGCTATCGGCGCACGACCATCGCCTTCACGTACTTCACCTCCTCGAGGTCGAAGTGGAGGGCGAGGTCGAGCTTGCCCATGCGCTGCCAGAGCATGATGAAGCCGCCGTGCATGCCGACGACGCACTTCTTCTGGCGCATCGACTCGAAGGCGAGGGCCACCTCGGCATCGCCGTTCTGACGGAACGTCTGGGCGGCCTCTCGCTTCCCGCGCTCGAACTCCTCGAGGCTGACGATGCGCATGGCTGGCCGGATCGATTGTAGGCAAGGGCCGAGCCGGCTACAATGAAACCCTCGTGACGCGGTGCGACACAACGCCACGGAGACCGTGATCCCGATGCCCGAAGAGACGACCGCCACGTTCCGCGTGTCCGATGCCCCGACCCTGAACCGGAAGGACGTCGAGCGCGAGACGCTCGAGGTCGACGTCTGCATCGTGGGCGCGGGCCCGGCCGGCCTCGCCTGCGCGATCCGGCTCGCCGACCTCGTGAAGAAGGGGACCGCGGCCGGCGAGCTCGCGGAGCCGCCGTCCATCTGCCTCCTCGAGAAGGGCGCGGAGATCGGCTCGCTCGGGCTCTCCGGGGCGGTCATGGACCCGCGCGCGATCGTCGAGCTGCTGGGCGAGGAGTGGAAGCCGGACGAGGTCCCGACCGCGACGCCGGTCGCCCACGACGCGGTCTACTACCTGAAGAAGAGCGGCGGCTCGTTCAAGCTGCCCGTGACGCCGCCCCAGCTCCGCAACGAGGGCAAGGTCATCGTCTCGCTCGCAAAGCTCCTCCGCTGGCTCGGGCAGAAGCTCGAGGCCCGCGGCGGCGTCGATGTCTTCACGGGCATGCCCGGCGCCCTCATGCTCTACGAAGGCGAGGGGCGGGCCGCGAAGGTCCGCGGCGTGCAGACGCGCGACCAGGGCCTCGGGAAGGACGGGCAGCCGAAGGCGAACTTCACGCCCGGGACCAACATCGCGGCGAAGGTGACGCTGCTCGCCGAGGGACCGCGCGGGAGCCTCGCCAAGTACTGCGTGCGCGACCTCGGGCTCGACGAGGGCCGCAACCCGCAGACGTACGCGACCGGAGTGAAGGAGATCTGGAAGCTGCCGGAGGGCGCGCCCGACCGGACCGGGACGGTGTGGCACACCATGGGCTACCCGTTCGCGGGCCGCGAGGGCCGGAAGCACTTCGGCGGCGGCTGGGTCTACTTCATGAAGGACCGGCTCGTCTCGATCGGCTACGTCACCTACCTCGACTTCGACGACCCCTTCATCGACCCGCACCGCGAGTTCCAGAAGTTCAAGACGCACCCGTTCGTCGAGGCCTTCCTGAAGGGCGCGGAGGTCCAGGACTACGGGGCGAAGACGATCGTCGGCGGCGGCTACTACGCCGTGCCCCGCCTCCACCACGATGGCCTGCTGCTCGCGGGCGACACCGCCGGCTTCACGAACACCCAGACCTTGAAGGGCATCCACTACGCGATCAAGTCGGGGATGCTCGCGGCCGAGCGGATCTACGACGGCCTGAAGAAGGGCGACTTCTCGGCCGCGACGCTGAAGCCTTACGAGGACGACATCCAGGCGAGCTACATCCGGACCGAGCTCTGGCCGGTGCGGAACTTCCACCAGTCGTTCAACCGCGGGCTCTTCTGGGGGATCGTGAAGACCGGGTTCCACATGCTCTTCGGCGGGCGCGGGATCCAGTCCCGCCTCCCCTCGGCGCCCGACTTCCAGCGCTACCGGCGGATCGAGGAGGTCTACGGCGCGAAGGAGCCGCCGCCGGCCGAGGCGCGCGGCGACATCAAGTTCGACGGCAAGTACACGTTCAACAAGGTCACCGACATCTACCACAGCGGGACGACGCACGACGAGGACCAGCCGGCGCACCTGCTCGTCCGCGACCTCGACATCTGCATCAACCGGTGCACGCACGAGTACGGGAACCCGTGCGAGCGGTTCTGCCCGGCGGCCGTGTACGAGATCGTGAAGGACGAGAAGTCGGGGGCGCGGAAGCTGCACCTCAACTTCTCGAACTGCGTCCACTGCAAGACCTGCGACATCAAGGACCCCTACGGGATCATCGACTGGGTGCCGCCGGAGGGCGGGGGCGGGCCCAAGTACAAGCTGACGTGAGCGGGCGACTCCTCAACCCCGCCAACCTCCTCACCCTCTCGCGCCTCCCCCTGGCGTTCGCCTTCGCGCCCGCCTACGCCGCCGGCGCCGGCGGCTCGCGCCCGGCGCTTCTGGCCGCGACCGCGATCGCCGGCGCCATCGAGCTCACGGACCTGGTCGACGGGACGGTCGCGCGGCGCCTTCGCTGCGTGACCGACTTCGGCAAGCTCGTCGACCCGTTCGCCGACAGCTTCGCGCGCCTCGCCGTCTTCTTCACGCTGGCGGCGGTCCCCTTCGCGGGCGGGGGCGCGCTGGTCCCGCTCTGGGTGCCGCTCGTCCTGCTCCTGCGCGACCTCGGCGTCTCCTTCCTGCGCAGCATCGCCGCCGCCCGCGGCATCGTGATCGCGGCCCGGACGAGCGGGAAGATCAAGGCCTTCGTGCAGGGTCCGGCGATCCTCGCCGTCCTCGGGATCGCCCTCCTCGCCGGGAAGGAGACGGCGGCGCGCGCCGGTCCGTGGCTCGGCGCCGTCGCGGCCGTCGTCACGCTCTGGTCGCTCGTCGACTACTTCGCCGGGAACCGGCCCGTGCTCCGCGACCTCGCCGTCACGCGACCGCCGCGCTGACCGCGTGCCGGACGAGGTCGGTCCCGAAGTGGGCGGCGACCGCGGCCCCGATCCCGAACCGGAGGAAGAGCCCCCCGTAGAGGGCCCCGCAGACCGCGTTCAGCCCCACGAGCCAGACCCAGGAGAGGGCGGGGACGGCCTCGAGGCGCCCGTAGACGCCCGTGCCCTGGGCGAGGAGCGCGAGGGAGAAGGCCCAGAGCGGGAGCGGGAGGGACGCCCGTGCGCCGGGGACGCGGTCGACCATCGCGGCGGCGGCGAGCGCGGCGAGGATGCCCGTCGGGATGGAGAGGACGAGGGCCGAGGCGAGGTCGCGGCGCGCGGGGACCCGGTCGTCGATCACCGCGCGCCGCCGCGCGTCAGGCCCGCTACCCGACGCCTTCGACGTCGATCGCCTCGACGTCCTCCGCCTTCAGCAGGTCCGCGATCTCGCGGGCGGGCACCTTCTTCCTCGTCTCCTTCCCGCCCTTCTTGACGATCCGGATCGCGACGCTCGCCGAAGGACTCGGGACGGCCGGCCCCGTCAGGCGACCGGCCGCGTCGATGAAGGAGAAGATGTCGGCCCGGTCGGCGATCGCGTCGATGTCCTTCGGCTGCGCGTACAGCTCGAAGAGGCCCGGCAGCCGCAGGCGCGCGCGCCACGCCGGGTGCCGGGCCAGGAACGCCTCGACCTCGGCCGGCTTCGCGCCGGCGACTTGGTGGGCGACGATCCGCTGCGGCGCCGCCCGCCGCCCGCCCGTCCGCTCGAACAGCCGGACGAGCCGCTCCGACACGATCGGGTCCCGCTCCTCGAAGAGGCCCGTCGGCACCCAGGTCTTCACGTTCGTCATGGCTCTCTCGACTCCTTTCGGCGCGCGCGTCCGCGCGCGCGGTGCCTTACGGGTTCGCCGGCGCGACCACGCCGTTCTTCAGGTTCGCGGACGTGATGACGCCGCCGGGCAGGGTGTAGCCGTCGAGCCGGCCCTGCGACGCGTGGTAGAGCCGCTGGATGTCGGCGTTCAGGATGCCGCGCGCCTGCGACTCGCCCGTCCACGGCTTGTCCGTCTTCACGTGCTGCGTCCAGACGAAGTCGGGCGGGTCGCCCGAGATGTAGGCGTAGTCCGTGATGTTCCCCTGGGCGTCGAACTTGGCCCAGTACTTCAGGTCGTGGCCCTGGCCGTCCGTCTCGATCGTCGTCGAGAAGTACTTCTTGCCCTCCTCGCCGACCGTGCCCGTCATCATGCCGGGCTTCGCCGCCTCCTTCTTCTCGTACGGGTCCAGGTCCTTCTTCGGGTCGAGGACCTTCGTCTGGACGTCGCGCGCCGAGTAGTTCCAGACCTGCGTGCCCGTGTACGTCTCGATCACGGTCGAGCGGTCCTTCTTCACGGTCTTGTGCAGCGCCCAGAGCTGGTCCGGCCGGAAGTCGAGCTTGTTCTCCCAGCCGAACAGGTTCACGTCCTTGGCGTCGATCGTCCGCTCCGTCCCGTCCGGGTTGATGACGGTGAAGGACTTGATGTCGTCGGTCCGGTGGGCGTTGAGCTTCGCCACGTCCTGGATGTTGAAGGCCATGCTGCGCCCGCCGGCGGCGAGCGAGCGGCTCGTCATCCCGGGCCCGCGCAGCTCGCTCCGGTCGTTCTCCTCGTACTCCGTGCCGGAGCGGTCGCCGATCGAGTGGGTCTTGCCGCTCTCGGTCTTGATCGACTTGATGTGACCGAGGACCTGCTGGCCGTTCTTGAGGAGGAAGACGTCCGGGTGGGCGTGGTAGCGCTCGCCCGCGCCGCCGACGTACTCGACGGCGCCGTCGCCCACGTGGGCGACCAGGGCCGTGAGCGAGTTCTTGTCGAAGCGCGTCGTCTCGGCGTCCTTGAGCGTGCCGTCGCCGCGGACGATGACGGGCGTCGCCCGGTTGTCGGTCGCGAGCTTCGCCCCGTCGGCGACCGAGAGGTTCGTCGAGCTGCGGACGGTCCCGTCGGGGCCGCGCTTCTCGTGGACGTAGCCCGTGATCTTGTTGGCGACGGTCTGCGGGCGAAGGACGTTGTCGCCCCAGCGCACCGCCGCCGTGTCGTTCGCCTGGAGGTTCGTCATGACGGTCACCTCCTGCTTCGGGCGCGGCATGTTCGTCGTCGAGAGCGAGGCGACGTTGTGGCACTTCCCCCACCAGCCCATGTCGAAGGTCTCGCCGACCTTGCCGTCGCCCTTGAGCGCGCCGGTCGCCGTGGTCTGGATGCGGTGGATGATCTCCTTCCCGCGCTTCAGCTCGCCGGCGCGCGTCGCGTCGACGGTCTCGCGCGAGGCGACGCGCGAGCCCTCGACGACCTGGTGCTCGAAGCGGCCGCCGTCCGCCTTCGCGAGGACGTGCCACTTGTCTCCGTCCTTCCACGACTCGACGATGCGGTCCGTGGTCTCGAACGGGACGAGGTCGCCCGCGGCGTCGAGGAAGTCGAACTTCACGCCGTCCTTGACGCCGAGGAGGTCGTCCTTCGGCTCGGCCTTGTGCGAGGCGTCGTAGAGGACGCCCCCGTCGCGCTTCAAGCGCCACGTGACGTCGCGGTCCGAGACCGAGGCGCCGGTCCCGCGCTCGGTGTAGCGGCTGTTGCCGTCGACCTCGACCTCGACGGCCTTGCCGTTCCTGACGACCGTCGGCACGAGCTTGTCCGTGTCGCGGACCGCGAGCTGCTTGCCCTGGGCGTCGCGGAGCGCGACCCTCGCGGCCTGCGGCGAGCCCGACTCGCGGAGGAGGGCGTAGGCCGTGTTGTCGACGGGCCGGTCGCCCGTCACGTCCACGCCCGACGCCGCCTCGAAGTCGCTCTCGGAGATCGAGCCGTCCTTGATGAACGAGCCGGGCAGCAGGCCGCCCCGCGGGTTCGAGTAGCGCTCGAAGTACGCGTGGGTGTCGTCCGTCCCGTCGGAGCCGAAGACGCTCGCGTGCTTGGCGGCGGCCGTGTACTGGACCTCGCCGAAGTAGGGGTAGTAGCCGACGCTGCCCCACTCCTGGCCCTCGTACTTGCTCTTCGTCTCGAAGTCGGTCGTGCTGAGGCCGTGCTTCTCGAGGACGTTCGCCGGCACGAGGTCGGTCGGCTTCGGCGCGGCCGGGGCCACCGGCGGCGGCGTCGGCCCGGTCCCGCCGCCCAGGCGTTGCGCGGCCATCCGGTCGATGACGGCCAGCGTCTCCTTGTCGAGGTTCCCGCTCGGCGTGAGCCCGTTGTCGCGCTGGATCCGCGCGATCATGTTGCGCGTGATCGCGGTCAGCGAGTCGTTCGGCCGCGAGTTGCCGAAGCGGAACCCGAGCCCCTGGAGGGCCTCCTCGAGCACCTTGACGTGCGGCCCGCGCTCGCCCACGCCGAGCGTGCGCGTTCCGGCCGCCACCTCGGCGAGCGCCGGGCTCCCCGCGAACGGCCCGTAGCGCAGCGCCGCGGGCGTCGTGGTCGTCGTCGTGGTCGTGGTGACTGGCGTCGTGGTCGTCGGAGTCGTCGGTGTCGCCACGGTCGGCGTCGGCCGACCCGGACCGGTCACGCTCATGTCGAGTCCCCTCTCCCCGTCCCCTCTTCCCCTGGGTTGGCGCGATACTTACCGCACCCGCAGGGGTGGAGGATCGCAAACGGGAGGAGGGCGCGTCAAGGGGCGAGAGTCGGTCGGGGGGATCACCAGATGCAGCGGACGGCTCCGGAGCCGCGGATCCGCTCGTCCTTCGTGACCGGCGCGCCGGCCCTCCACGACCTGCGCGGGCTCGGCGAGCTCGTATCCCTGGGGCGTGAGGTCGACGCCTCGATCCCGGACGCTCGCGAGCGCCGTCGCGAGCCGCTCGTCCTCCGCGTGGACGTCTCCGATCAGCCCGACGCGCGCGAGCGCCCCTCGAGCCGCGGCCGACGCCGATCGCACCCCGGCCGGCCGTTCACCGCCGGGCCGTGAACCCCGGGGACGGCACGCCCGGGCCCACGATCTTGACCGAGGCGTAGGTGTAACCGGCCCGGAAGGCGGCCGTCGCGTAGGACCGGAGCGCCGCCTCGGTCGGCGGCTCGGCGCCCGGCTTCGGCGCCGGGAGCTCGAGGAGGAGGCAGTAGTCGTTCGGGTTCCGGTCGTCGGGGACGATCGAGAGGCGCGGCGCCGCGCCGAGCTGCTTCTCGAGCTTCAGGCGCCGGACGATGTCGGGGAGCTCGCGCTCGACCGCCAGCCGCCGGTGCCGGTCGAGGAGGTTCAGGGTGTACGCGGGCACGCCCTCGAGGTGGGCCTCGATGGCGTCGTAGGGGGCGGTCGTCATCGCGTGCAGGGCCGGGCCTTCGCGGCCGGCCGACTCGAGCGTCTCGGCCGTCGCCTCGGCGAGGCGCGCCGCCAGCTCGGGCGTCGCCCTGTCCCCCGGGCGCGGGCGGGCGTGCACCTGAAGGCGCCGGCCCCTCGCGTCCTCGACCGGCGCCAGGCGCTCGACGCGGACCGGGACGGCCTTCTCGATCTGGACCTTGAGCTTCAGCTTCGGGTCGGACGACGCGAGGTACCACGCCGCGCCGCCCATCATCCCGATCGTGATGATCCCGAGGATCACCACGCTCCAGAGCATGCGCCTCACGCGCGCGCTCCTCCTCTGCCTTCGCGCGGACGGACGCCTTCCCCTCCGAGCCGGCCCGCGTGCCGGAATGATCGCACACCGGCGCGGAGGCGCCAGGCGGCCCCGGGTGGCGCCCCTCGGGCGGCGGCCGCGGCCCGCGACCGGCGGCGGCCGGTCGGCGCTAACGAGAAACCCCGCGGCCTAGCGGCCGCGGGGTTTCTCGTTAGGGCTCGTCCTCGTCGTGGACCGCGCCCTTCGGGGGCGGAAGCCCGGCCAGCTTCTCCAGCCCCTCGACCCGGTCGCCGACCCGCACCCCGTGGAGGTCGAACCAGCCGCGGCTCATCTCGATCGCGAGCCGGATCGAGAACCGGGAGTACGTCCGTCCGTCCTCGTGGCAGAGGATGTGACCGGGCCGGGGACAGGGTCGCCCCGGCCGCATCTCCTCGATCTGGAGGATCGTCCCGTCCTCGTCGAGGAAGGCGACCGACAGGGGGATCGGGACGTTGTGCATCCAGAACGCCCGCGGCTTCGCCTCGGGCCAGACGAACAGCATCCCGCTCATCTCGGCGAGCTCGCGCCGCTCCATGAGCCCCTTCTGGCGCTGGGCCGCCGTCCGCGAGACCTCGACGGAGATCGTCTCGCCCTTCACCCTGAGCTCGATCGTCGGCACGGCCTCCCCCGCGGGCTGGCTCCCGTCGGCACACGCTCCGCGCAGCGCCCGGTCGCAGGCCGTCGACCACGCGCAGAGCGCGCCGACGAGCAGCGCCAGCCGGAGCCGTCCGCGCAGGCTCGCGCCCGTCATGGCCGGCCCTCCCGGCCCGGGGCGGCGGTCGCGGTCGCGGCCGCCGCCGCCTCGGCGAGGAGCGCGACGACCGCCTCGACCGGCAGGCCGACGACGTTCGACCGGCTCCCGCGCAGGGCGGCGACCGGCGAGGGCTCGTCCTGCACGCCGTACGCGCCCGCCTTGCCGCGCCAGAGCCCGCTCGCCACGTACGGCTCGAGCCGATCCGCCCCGTGCATCCGCACCTCGCTCTCGACCGCCGCCGAGGCCGCCCACCCGGACCGCGCCGCGATCAGGGCCACCCCGGTCACCACACGATGCCATCGGGAGGCGAGCGTGTCGAGGAGCATGGCCCGCGCCTCGGCCTCGTCCCGCGCCTTCCCGAGGAGCCGTCCGTCCGGGGCGACGACGATCGTGTCGGCCCCGAGCACGAGCCCGTCCCCCGCCTCGCGCTCCGCCCCCGCCAGCGCCTTCGCCAGGGCCAGCCGCCGCGCGACCTCGCCCGGCGCCAGCCCGGGCGGCGGCGTCTCGTCGACGTCCGCCGGCGCGACCCGGAAGTCGAGCCCGGCCGCGCGCAGGAGCGCCTGACGCCTCGGGGAGGCGGACGCGAGCACGATCGGGAGGGGAAACGGCGCGGGAAGGCTACCGGGCACCCGGGACCCGCAGGCGAGCGCGCGTCCGGTCGACGTCGTTCAGGATCGTCGTCCGCAGGATGAAGATGATCTCGGTCCGCTCCTCGTTCTCCTGGCGGGCCGTGAACAGATGGCCTATGAACGGGATCGAGCCGAGGATCGGGACGCGCCGCTCCTTGTTGACGACGCGCTTCTCGTAGAGCCCGCCGAGGACGAGCGTCTCGCCGTCGCGCACGTCCACCTTCGTCTTCGCGTTGCGGTTGGAGACGATCGGCACCCCCTGACCCGACTGGGACCCCACCTGGGTGAAGCCCGTGACGCTCGAGACCTCGGGGTTGATCTCGAGCAGGATCGCGTTCGTCCCGATGAGGTGGGGCTTCACCCGGAGCTTGACGCCGACCTCCTTGAACGTGGTCGAGGTGGTGGTCGCGTTGTTGGTGATGGTCGAGACCTGGATCGGCACCTCGGTCACGGTGTTGAGCTCGGCCGACTCGCCGTTGTGGACGACGATCCGGGGCGCCGACAGGATCTCGGCGTAGCCTTCCTCGACGAGCGCCTGGACCACGACGTCGAGCGGCCCGTAGCGCTCGAGGAACTGGCCGACGCTCGTGAAGCTCGCGAGGGCGCCCTGGAACGCGTGCGGCGAGGGGTTCGGCAGGCGGCCCGGCAGGAGCGAGTCGAGGAAGCTCGGGCTGTCGAAGACCCCGTCGAACGTGCGGAAGTTGCCGCCGTTCTCGGGGTCCTTCTCGAAGTGGATCTCGAAGCCGTACTCGAAGTTGTTCGAGCGCCGGATCTCGACGACCTTGGCCTCGATCTCGACCTGGGGAGTGAAGCAGTCGACGCGGCTCAGGATGGCCTCCATCGCCGCTATGTTCTCCGGCAGGTCGGTCAGGATGATCATGTTGAGCTCGGCGTAGTCGATGAACCTCCCCTTCGGAGATCTCCACGCCTCGAGCGCCGCGATCAGCTTCTTCCCCTCGATGTGCCGCACGCGGTAGAAGTGCGTGACCATGCCCTCGCGCTCGCCGAAGCTCTCGACGAGGCCGTCGAGACGACGCGCGAGGACGGCGGCGTCGAGCGCCGCGACCTGCGCGGCCGGCGTGTCGACGACGGCGGTCGAGGCGAGCACGGCGGGCCCCTCGACCGGCGCGCCCGGCGGCACCGCGGCGTTCGCGGGCGGGACCGGGGGGATCGCGATGACCGGGGACGGGGTCTCCACCACCGGCGCCCCCCCGCAACCGGAGAGGAGCGCGAGCCCGGCGGCGCCGGCGATGGCGAGGAGCCGGCCGGCGCGGTGAAGCGTCGGATCGCTCACGCGCGAGGCTCCGGACGGGACAGCCGAGGTGCGAACCTTCATCGGGAACATCCTGAACCCACCGCCATCGGCTGCGGTATCCTCTTCGTCGCTCGAGGCCGTGTCAAGCGTTGACCCGAAAGGAAATCGGACGGAGAGGCAAGAGGGAGTCCGGGGGGCAGGGTCAGGTCCCCGGCGCCGGTCGGGCCCGGGCGAGCTCCTGCTCGACCTGCTGCGCGAGCGGCTCCTGGCGCTCGTCGAGGAAGAGCGAGCGGGCGCGCTCGAGCAAGGCGATGCCGCGGCGGCGGCCCTCGTCCCCGCGGCAGCGGCAGAGGAAGCGGCCGTAGTAGAAGGCGGCGATCGCCTGGTCGATCGCGTTCAGGGATCGGCGGGCGGCCTTGCTCGCCATCGCGTAGGCGCCCTCGGCCCGCGCCAGCGCGTCCGGGTCGGCCGTCGTGAGGAAGATCTCCTCGGCGGCCTCGCCGAGCCCGTTGGCGGCGACGCCGATGCCGCGCTGGTCCCCGGCCTGCAAGGCGACCGCGAGGTCGCGCCCGAACCAGGCGGCGGCGCTCGAGGGATCGCCGCGGCGGCGCGCGACCCGGGCGAGCCCTCCGTACGCCATCGCCAGGCCGGCGAGGTCGCCGCGGAGCTGCTTGTAGTGGGCGGAGAGCGCGAAGAGCCGCTTGGCGCCGTCGAGGTCGCCAAAGCGCAGCAGGGCCTCGCCGGTGGACTGGGCGACGCGCGCGTACAGCCCCTCGTCGCCCGTCGCGGCGGCGAGCCGCAGGGCCCGATCGAACGCCTCGCGCGTGGCGCGCTCGTCCCCCTGCCCCCCGAGCCGGGCGAGGACGATCCCCCGCGCGTGCAAGAGCTCGGCCTCGAGGATCCTCGCCGCCGGGTCCGGCCCCGCGGCCCCCTCGCCCGGCCCTCCGGGGGGGCGCGGGTCGTCGAGCAGCGACGCGCCCTCGTCGACGAGGACGAGCGCCGGCTCGTGGCGGCGGAGCAGGTGGAGGGCGAGGGCCCCCTCGAGCGCAGCCTCGGCCGCCAGCCGGCGATCGTTCGCGCCAAGGGCCGCGTCGACGGCCGACCGGCCGAGGTGGGCGGCCTCCTCGAGGCGCTCGCCCGCCATCCTGAGCGAGCGCGCCAGCTCGAGGCGGAGTCGCGCCGCCACGGCCCGCGGGGCCCGGTCGTCGAGAGCGGCCAGGGCGCCGTCGAGCGTCGCGATGGCGCCCGCGTGGTCGTACAGCGCCCGCAGCTCGCGGGCCTCGACGAGGGCGCGCTCCTCGCTCGTGCGCCCCCGCGGGACCGAGGGCTCCACCGTGTCCGCGGCCGCCGCCGCGCGGAGCGAGACGATGTCCACGACCCCTTCGCCGGCCGCGGTCAGGCGCCCGGCGACGTCGCGCCCCGCCGGACCCTCCGCGACCGTCGCCACGAGGAAGAGGGGGGCCGCGGCGGCGGCCGCCGCCAGCGCGACGGCGAACTCGACGGTCGCCCGGTCGGCGTGGTGGAGCCCCTCGAGAAGGACGACGGCGGGGCGCGCCGGTCGGGCGGACCGGGCGACGAGGCCGGCGAGGAAGGACGGCGTCAGCGAGGCGTCCGGACGCGGCGAGACGTCCGCCTCCTGAAGGAGAAGGGGCTCGAGGACGCGCAGGGCCTGGGCGACCCCCTCGCCGCCGGCGAGCCGCGCGAGCCCGAGCCGCAGCCGCTCCCGGCGCGTCGCGCCGTCGTCCTCGCGGCGGTCGAGGGCGAAGAGCCGCCTCAGGACCTCGCGCGGCGCCGCGAGGGGCCGGTCGGGCCGGACGCGACCCGGGACGACCGCCCCGCCCAGGCCCTCCGCGACCACGGATGCCCCGCGCAGGAGGTCCCGACCCGTCCAGCCGGCGGGGCCGGAGTAGACGATCGCGCGCCCTCGGCCTTCGCGCGCGGAGCGGAACGCCGCGCGGAGCGGCTCCTCGACGATGTTCTCGTCGCCGAGCACGCGGGCGGACGGGGGGGCGAGACCCGAACCGGTGTCGGCCGCCGAGCCCGAGCCCGAGGCCGAGGCCGAGGCCGAGGCGGAGGGCGCGCTCGACGCCGGACCCGAGGCCGGAGGCGCCGCCGGGCGCGCGGCCCTCTCGGCCTCGAGGGGCCGCGGCGGCGCCTCGCGCCCGGCGGCCGACGCCGCCGCCGGCGCGGGGGCCTCGCGCAGCGAGGCGACGAGCGGCTCGAGCTCCTCGATCACGGCGGCCGCGGACGAGGGCCGGGCGTCGGGGTCGGCCGCGAGCAGGCGCCAGACGAGCGAGGCGAGCGGGGCGGGGACGCCCTGGACGACCTCCTCGATCGGGACCGGCGGCGGCTTCCGCTTGACGATGGCCGCGTACCACTTGCCCGTTCCCGCCCCGCGCTTCAGGTCGTAGGGGAGCCGCCCGGCGATCATCTCGTAGAGGCACGTGCCGAGGGCGTAGAGGTCCGTCCGGCCGTCGACCCGGTCTCCCCGCCACTGCTCGGGCGGCATGTAGGGGGGCGTGCCCGCGACCTCGCTCGTCCGCGCCGGGCGATCGGTCCCCGCCCCCTCCCACGCGTCGACCCGCCGCGCGATCCCGAAGTCGGCGACCTTCCAGTCCCCCCGCTCGCCGCGGAGCACGTTCTGGGGCTTGATGTCGAGGTGGACGATGCCTTCGGCCCAGGCGGCGGCGAGGGCCCGGGCCACGGCCAGGGCGATGGCGACGGCCTCGCCGGGCGAGAGCGTGCGCCCGAGCGTGTACTTCGCGAGGTCCCCGCCCCGCACGAGCTGGAAGACGATGTAGAGGACGCCGTCCGCCTCGCCGGCATCGTAGACCGTGACCACGTTCGGATGCTCGAGGGCGGCGGCGGTCCGCGCCTCGAGCAGGAAGCGGCGCCGGTACTGCTCGTCGGCGGCGAAGCGCGCGTCGAGCACCTTCACGGCGACCGGCCGCTCGAGCCGCAGCTGCCGAGCGCGGTAGACGGTCCCCATGCCGCCCGAGCCGAGGAGCGCCTCGACGCGGCAGCCGCCGACGTCCTTGCCGATCAGATGGGTGAAGCCGTCGCCCCCTCCCATGACGACCTCCGCCCAGAGGTTAACCCGGCCCCCGGTACGAGCACCACCCCGCTCCGGCGCGCGGCGTGCCGACCGGGGGGGCGCCGAGCCGGCGGAGACCCGACCCGGGATCGCCGCTCCTCATACGCCGTCCGTGACGGACGATGGTATACTGGCAAGGAGACCGGTCGGGTGAGGCGTCGCCCGAGTCTCCGGCTTCTTCACCCTAAGGCAAAGCGCGCTTCGGGATGCTCCTGGGAACGGGAGGCACGGAGCCGTGAATCCGGTCCTGGCCGCTTCCTGCCCGATCCTTGCGCACCGGCCGTCCGCGGATCGATCCGCGGCCCACCGGCGTCCGCGCTACCCCGAGGTGACGTCATGGGTCTCTTGCCCCGGCTGTCGCTAGCGGTCGGCCTCGGCCTCGCGGTCCTCACCGCGCCGGCGGCGGCGCCCGCGGAGGAAGGGAGAGAGGAGCTCAAGCTGGTCCTCGTCTGCGGGCTCGAGACCCCCGCCGGCAAGGATGCCCGGCGCGGGATCGGCGCCGCCATCGAGGAGCTGCGTCCCCGGTTCCGGGCCATCGGGCTCGAGCCCACGGCCGTCACCATCGACACGGGCAGCGGGGCCATCGACCCGGACGTCGAGCGGAGGATCGCGGGGGAGCTCGCCGGGGGCGGCCGGATCTTCCTCGGCGCGGAGTCGGTCGCCTCGACGCAGGCCCTCTTCGACGTCTTGAAGGCGAAGGCGACGGGCCCGGATGGCGTCCTGCACCTGGTGACCGTCTCGACCGCCGCCGTTGACGGGAGCGACGACCGCAGCAAGGTCATGCTGTTCCGCACGACGATCGTCGATGCGCGGCAGATCGGCGGGCTGCTGTCGACGAGCCGCGAGCTCGTCTATCCGGAGGGCGAGCGGCTCCTGGCGGGGCACAAGGAGGTCCTCGAGGGGATGGCCGTCGCCGTGCAGGCGGGTGCGACCCCGGCGGGGCGGCGCGAGGAGACGACGCTCCGCGACGACCTGACGCTCGACCAGATCGCCGCCGATGATGGCGCGGCGGTGCCCGCCGGGGCATACGAGCAGCGGTTCCTGATGGAGCTCGCGCAGGTGCTGAAGCGCCGCGATCCGGGGCGCAAGAAGCTCGCCCGGCCGATCCTCATCCTGAACGAGCAGGACGCACCGGGCAGCCCCGGCGCGGAGACGCTCACACGGTGGGTGGCCGGGATCGTCGCGACGCCGACGGATCGCGCCGTCGCCATGGTCGGCGACGCGAGCTTCGTCGCCCGCGTGAACGCCGCGTTCCTCGCGGCGCTGAAGGACCGGCCGGAACGCGGAGCCCCGACGAGCCTCTTTCGCTTCACGGGCGGCAAGATCAAGTTCCGCGACCTCGACCTGCGGGTCGACGGCGCCTTCGACGGCCTTCACCTCTTCCGCACGCTGCCGGCCGAGGCCCGCTCGCCCGAGGAGCAGCTCATCGCGACCCGGCTCGGCGCCGCGGGGCGGCTCGAGCGGATCGAGGACCACGCGTTCCAGAGCTATGCGGCCGTCCTCCTGCTCCTCCGGGTGCTCGAGGACCTGCACGACGAGTCGAAGGCGCTGACGATCGCGAACCTCGACGGCCGGCTTCGAACGTACGTCTCGAAGGGTGAAGGCCAGAAGCTCGCGCTCCCGTTCCTCGGCTACGTCGAGTTCGACTCGACCGGGACCCTGCAGGCGCGCACGGCGGACACCGGCGCCTGGACCGGCCGGCACGTCTACCACGTCCGGTGGAAGGACGGCGCGTACGCGAAGCACCGGGTGGACCCGGCCGAGCCGGCGCCGGTCACGGCGACGCCGCCTCCGCCGCCGGCGCAGGGGTGGCCCTTGTCCGTCCGGCTCGCCCTCGTGGGCGGCCTGGCGCTCGCGGTCGCCATGCTGATCCGTCAGAGGAGGGCCCTCGCCCGCGCCCGACCGGCGCGCCGGCCGAGGCCCGAGTTCATCGAGAACCCGTACATCTACGGCTGCCCCGTCCGGAGCCCCGAGCTCTTCTTCGGGCGCCGGGGCGACCTCACGCTCCTGATCAAGGAGATCGAGAGGAAGTCCCTCATCCTGCTGATCGAGGGCGGACGGCGGAGCGGAAAGTCGTCGTTCCTGTACTTCATCTGCAACGGCGGCCTGCCGGGCACGCCGGCCCGTCCCGAGGACGAGGTCCGGATCCCGCGGTCGATCGTCCCGGTCTTCTTCGACATGCAGGAGGAAGCGAACTACCCGACGGAGCCGAGGTTCCTCCGCCACGTCCGCGAGTCGATCGAGCAGGCGGTCGCCGGGCGCGGCGTCGACCTGCTGGCGGGCGCCGAGAGCAGCTCCGACAACGAGTACCGCAAGCTGACGTTGCTGCTCCACCACATCCGTGAGGCGCGGTCCGACATGGTCGTCCTCCTGCTCTTCGACGAGGTCGAGCTCCTCCACGACCGCATGCTCCGCGGGACCCTCTCGCCCTCGTTCCTGCTCTTCCTCAAGTCCCGCGTGGAGGACCCGAAGTGCAGGGTGTCCGTCATCTTCACGGGCTCGCCGATCGATGCCTTCCTCGAGTCCATCGACGTCTGGGGCAAGGTCAAGTCGATGATGCAGCAGTGGAAGCTCGGTCCCCTGAGCGAGCCCGAGACCAGGGCCCTCGCGTCCGAGCCCATCGCTCGCGACGTCGACGTCCCGCGCGAGGTTCAGGACGAGGTCTATCGACTGACGGGCGGGCAGCCGTTCCTCACCCAGGCGATCTGTCACATGGCCGTCAACGCGATCAACCTCCGCATCGACGAGATCGCGAGCCTGCCCGCGACGATGACGACCGAGATGCTGGCCGAGGCCAAGAAGGAGTTCGTGCGCAACACTCCGGGCCACGTGGACGACATGTGGAGCCGCCTCACCCACATGGACCAGTACGTCCTCATGCTCCTCGCGCGGCGCGACGCTCCCGGCGAGACGGACGTGCCGGTCGGCGTCGAGGAGCTGCTCGGGTACGCCCAGGCCCAGCACCTGGAGGTGCTCGAAGGCCAGGCGACCTCGTCGGCGTTCGACTCGCACGTCCGGGCCGCGCTCGAGCGCCTGTCGAAGAGCTTCCTCGCCTGCGATCCTCCGAGGAGACCCGAGGAGAGCCCGGGTTACCGCTTCCGGATGAAGCTCCTGATCGAGTGGCTCAAGGAGAAGCCGATCTTCCCCGTCATCGAGGCGCTGCGGCAGGCCTCGGAGACGACGGGAGCGAGGCGGCACTGATCGATGGCCGGGGCGCCCGCAACCGACTGCATCGGACGCAACCGCGAGCTCCGCTCGCTCGTCGCCCGCTTCAGCTCCGGGATCAAGGGGACGCCCGGCAGCGTCGTCATCGTCGGCGAGCCGGGGTTCGGGAAGACGACGTTCCTGCGGCAGTGGGAGCTGCCCGAGGTGCGGAAGGCGGTCATGGGGAGCGCGAGCGAGGCGCTGCGCTTCGCCCGGGTGAGGCTCGACGGGCCGTTCGAGCTGAGCCCGTCGCGCCTCCTGGCGCTCCTCCGCGACGCGATCCTCGACCGCCCGGCGACGGGCGCCGATCCCGGGGCGTGCAAGGAGTCCGAGCTCGATCAGGCGCTGAACGAGGGCCTCAAGCGCGAGAGCCGGGCGCTCGTCTTCCTGATCGACGACTTCCACCGGGTCACGCAGAGCCCGGTCTTCCCGGCCGTCTTCTTCTCCTACCTGCGATCGCTCGCCTACACGCGGCGGGCGGCGTTCGCGCTCACCTCGCGCCTCGACATAGGAGAGATGGCGTCGCGCCAGGACGTGCAGAGCTCGCCGTTCTTCAACATCTTCTCGAAGGTGCGCATGGAGCCCCTCGGCCCCGACGCGACGAAGGCCCTCTTCCAGCAGAGGAGCTCCGTCGCCCAGGCGCTCAGGGACGAGCACTTCGAGGTCCTCGCCGCCTACACGGGCGGGATCCCGTTCATCGCGGCGGCGGCGGCGAGCCGGCTGGACGGGCTCCGCGAGCGACCGGCGGGCATCGAGCCGCGCGCCTTCCTCGACGCCATCGCGAGCGGCGACGTCCGGGACACCCTCGATGCCATCTGGGCGACGATCCCGCCTAGCTGTCACGCCGCGCTGAAGAGCATCGCGGTCGGCGGCGACGGCCTCACGGGAGGCGAGCAGGAGACGCTCCGGCCGCTCGCGAGCCGGGGATACGTGAACCCGGACGGGTGGAAGCTGCGAGGTCACGTCATCGCGTGGGACCTCGCGCGACGGCTCGGAACGGACGCGGAGGCCCTCGTCGCCGGCCTCCCCGCCATCCCGCCGCTGGCGCGCGAGAGCCTCTGGTCGAGGCTCTGGAAGCGTTGAGCTCCGGTCGGGAGGGGGGGGTCGCATGACGGCGGCGGACTGGGGGTTCGACGAACCGCTGAACCCTTACAGGGCCGGCGAGGCCCTGTCCGAGGCGGAGTGCTTCTTCAACCGCATCCAGGAGATGCAGAAGCTCACGCGGGCCATCCGCGTCCAGACGGGCGGCCTCATCCACCTCATCGGCGACTACCGCACGGGCAAGAGCTCGATCCTGCTGCGATTCCTGGACGAGCTGGAGAAGCTGCCCGACGAGCGCTGCCGGGACGCGAAGGGCCGCCGCATCTGGGGTCGCTACCTCACGTGCGAGACGCTGGCCCACGATGAGGCGGGGTCGATCTTCGATCGCCTGCGCGGGCTCGTCGCGTCCTGCGCCGGCCCGGAGAACGAGCCCTCCTCGACGAGGACGGGGCTCTCGGGGCTCCTCGAGACCCTCGAGCGCCTCCGCAAGGCGAACGCGCACGCCGTGCTGCTCATCGACGAGGCGGGCCTGCTCCCGAGGATCGGGGGCGCGGTCGGGCTACTCCACGTGCTCCCGGAGATCACGGGCACGTATCCCCTCCACGTCGTCTTCGCGAGCCCGTTCGACCTGAAGAAGCTCAACTGGCCCGAGGCCGAAGGCGACGAGAAGGCCCAGCGGGAGGCCGCCTTCGACCGCCTCGCCATGCGGATCGAGAGGATCCCCGTCGCGGCGTTCGCCGTGAAGGACGCCATCGACCTCATCCGGTTCTCCGAGAGGCTCTACGGCGCGCACCGCTCCCTCCGCGGCTTCGAGGAGGCGATCCTCGACGTGTCCGGCACGATCCCCTACCTGATCCAGACGACCTGCCGCGAGATCTACGACATCCTCTTCGAGATCCCCGAGACGAAGCTCGACGGCCTCGACCTCGAGCGCCGGATGCAGTGGCTGAACGCCCGCGTCCCGGGCGCGGAGAGCGCGGATGGCGCGGAGGCGCCCCTGGTCAACGAGCGCCGGGTCATCGACCAGGACCCGCAGGACGTCTACGTCGACGGGGAGCCGTACGGCCTCACCGACGCGCAGCAGAACGCGCTCGTCGCCCGGGTCTACGAGCAGCTCGCGCAGAGCTACTTCCGGACGGTCTGGATGCACATCTTCTCCGATGTCGAGCGCAAGGTCGTCTCCAACCTGCGACCCAACCTGCGCCGCGAGCAGATCAAGCTCACCGACCCCGAGCGGTCCCTCCTCGACCGCGGCTATCTCCGCGTCCGCGGGCGCCGCGTCTGGCTTTTCTCGAGCCTGTTCGAGGAGTACCTCCGGTCGGCCCAGTACCGGAGCGCCCCTCCGCCGCCCCCGGCGCTGCCGCTCCAGCAGATCGAGCTCGTCAGGCCCGACGGCCAGACCCAGGCGCCCGACGACGTGCTGGCGAGGTACTCGGGCGTCGTCCCCCTCGTCCTCAGGGAGCACGGGGCGCGGTGCCGCGAGCGCAGCCTCGACGAGGCGGGCCGCGACAAGCTCGGGGAGGCGATCCAGGTCTACGGCTCCTACCTCTCGCACCTGCTCACGTTCTTCGCCCACCTCGCGATGGCCGCCTACGGGGCGCAGGCGGGCCTCCAGCAGCCCGAGTTCAACACGCAGCTCCGCAAGCGTCGCTACACCAAGACGACGATCGGCGCCCGGCTCGGCGAGATCCGGGAGATCCTGCGGCTCCAGCGCTTCCACGACCACGACATCCTCCACGCGCTCAAGCTGATCCTCCTCAAGAACCGCGGCGCGGAAGAGGGCGCCTCCGCCATGCTCCGGTTCTTCAACCGCGTCGAGGGCAAGCAGAAGCGGACCGTGAACCTCCTCGACTTCCTCACCTGCGCGGTCGCGTTCCGGAACGACGAGGTCCATCTCGAGTCGAAGGTCATGCTGCACCTGAAGGAGCGAAAGGAGCGACTCCAGCTCGTCTGGGCCGGGATCTCCGAGCTGCTCGACGCCGTCGCCCGCGAGTCCATGCAGACGGCGATCGTCCAGGTGATCCCCGGCATCCCGGCCGAGGCCGAGCGGCCGGTCCTCAGCTTCCGGTTCGGCTTCGGCGCCAGCAAGACCCGCGCCGTGGCCGCCGTCGCGACCGTCGCCGCCGCCCAGGGCGGCGGGCCCCGGCCGAACCTGCTCTACCCGGTGTGGCTCGAGCCGAACGGGGGCCGCGGGCCGGCGAAGGGCGAGCTCCTCTCGTTCTCGCTCTTCCCGCTCGTCCTCACCGACGCCGTCCTCGGAGCCCGGGCCGGCATCGAGGCGCCGCCCCCCGCGGGGCTCTTCATGGTCATGCAGGCGGACAAGAGCTCGCTCTTCTACGCGCCCGTCGGGAACCCCATCGAGGGAACCGGGCTCGAGGTGCAGGCGGGGCCGGGCCGCGACGGCCTCGACCCCGTCGGCGCGTACAACCAGCTCTACGACGGGCTGTAAGCGGGGTCGCACGGGGATCGATGCTGCTCAACCTCTGGCCCCTCGACCGGCTCCCGCCGGCGCTCCGCGCCGACGACGCGCGCTCGCTGAAGCTCCAGGCGCTCGTGGTGGCCGCGCGCCGCCACGCGCTCGCCGGCCGTTACCGCAAGGCCGCGGCCGATCTCGAGGCGCTCGAGGCCGCGCTCTCGCGCGCCCTCGCCGACGGCCGGACCCGGTCCCCCGCGAGCGGCCTCGGCGACCTCCTCCTGGCGGCGGACTTCGAGCGGGTGCGCTTTCACCCCTCCGGGGGGCTCGCCGAGGTGGCGCCCCTCGAGCGGCTGATCTCGCGCCTCGAGCGCGCGCCCGCCGAGACGGGCGCGTCCGCCGCGACCCGGGCGGCCTGCCTGGCCATCGCCCGCAGCGAGCTGTCCCTCGCCCAGGTGCTCCGCCGCGATCCCGCCGACCCCTTCACGCGCCTCGGCGAGCTGCTGCGCCGGATGGAGATCGACCGCCTGGAGGGCGTCTCGAGCCTCGGCCGCCGCCACCCGGCGATCGGCGTGCTGGACCTCCACCTCGCCTTCGCCGGCCACTTCCTCCGCGCCTACGACGCCGCCTTTGGCTGGCTCGCGGACGCGGAGTCGTGCTTCAGGGGACGCGACCCGGTGGAGGCGGCCCTCTTCGCGCACGAGCGGTCGGACGTCCTCCTCAAGTGGGCCGAGCTCGCGATCGACACGGGCCAGCTCGCCGAGGCGGAGGCCCTCCTCGACCGCGTCCTCGAGCTGAAGAAGGCCGAAAGGGACGGCGCCGCCCGGTCGGGCGAGCGCGGTCAGGTCCGCGCCCGCGCGGCCCGCGTCGGGTCTTCCGCGCGCGGCGGCGGCGACCGCGGCGAGGGTCGGGAGGAGACGAGGACGCTCGCCCGCCCGGGCATCCTCCTGCTCGTCCCCGGCGACGAGCGCGCGACCGACGTCCCCGGCCTGGCCAAGCACCACGGCATCCGCGGCAAGCTCCTCCATCACCGGGGCCGGCTGCACGAGGCCCTCGAGGCGTACGAGGAGGACGCCCGCCTCTCGCTCAAGGCGCGCGACCGCGGCTTCGTCGCGAACAAGCACGGGCAGCTCTATCTCGAGGCGGGCGCCTACGGGCTCGCGAAGCAGGCGTTCGAGCAGAACATCGCGAGCGGCGGCTCGCGTCTGAACCTCGCCTTCGCCCACACGGGACTCGCCCGCGCCGAGCTCATCCCGCCGACGCTCGTCTCCCCCGCGGCCGGCGACGATGCGCGCCAGATCGCGCTCCGGCGCCGGGCCCGGGAGCTCGCGGGGGAGGCGCTGGCCCGCGCCCGCGAGCAGGTCGAGGCCCTGGGCGGCACGGACGAGGCCTCCGAGCGGTTCCGGGCGCATGCGAGCATCCGCGAGTGGGTGGAGGCGCTCGACGTGCTCGTGCGCGCGTTCGAGTCGCTCGACCGGCTGGCGCCGACCGACGCCGCCGTGGCCGACTTCGAGTCGCTCCGCGCCCGGCTGCTCGCCCTCGCCGCCCGCTTCGAGGCGCGTCACGAGGCGGCCTACGCGGGCGACATCCTGAGGGACGCGCTCCGGCTCGAGGTCTGGGCGTGGCGCACCCGGGGCTACCTGCCGAGCGAGCCTGGGGGAACGTACGAGCGCCTGCTCGACCTGTGGGAGCGGATGGGAGCCCGCGAGCGCGCCGTGGACCTGCTCCGGTTCGGCGAGGAGTCCGGATACGGCGACGTCTACCACGTCCTCCTCGACCGCTACTTCCCGGAGGTCGCGCGCGGCGGCGAGGTGCAGCCCGCGCGGGAGATGACGGTCCTCTTCGGCGACATCCGCGACTTCTCGGGCCTCTGCCGCGCCCTCGGGCGGCCGGAGCGGATCATCGAGGCGCTCGCCGGCCTCTTCCGGGCGATCAACCCGATCGTCCTCTCGCACCGCGGGACGATCCTCCGCTACCAGGGCGACTCGATCCTCGTGGCCTTCAACGTCGACGGCGGCGACCCCGACCACGCCGGCCACGCCGTCCAGTGCGCGCTCGACGTGCAGGAGGCCGTGCGCCGTCTCGGCCGCACGCGCGCCGCGCACGACCCCGGCGCCCGGCCCCTCGCCCTGCCGGTCGGCATCTACACGGGCGAGGCGGCGGTCGCGCACCTGACGATCCCGGGGCGACGGGAGGTGACGGTCTACGGAAACTGCGTGAACCTGGCGGCGCGGCTCCAGGAGCGCCTCAAGGGCACGGCCGAGTGGCTCTTCGCGAGCGGCGAGACGCTCTCGCGCGTGAAGGCCCCCGCCTTCCGCGCCTTTCCGTTCGCCCTCGGCGCCGAGGTCAAGGGGTACGGCGGCGGCCCGTGCCGGGTCGACATCCACGCCCTCCGTCCGGTCCTGCCGTTCCGGACGTCGTTCGCCGGCCTCGGCTCCGTGCTGAGGCCGCAGGACGGCGTGCTCGCCCTCGATGTCGGGAACACGGCGGCCGCGGGCGTGATCGACCACCACCACGCCGGGATCGAGGGCAGCACGACGTCCCTCGTCTTCTCCCATCCCGAGTGGGTCCGCGGCGCGCCGGGCGGCGACGCCTCCGATCTCGAGGTGGTCACCCACGTCGAGCCCGACTTCGACGCCTGCGCGGCGACGCTCGTGGCGATCGAGACGCTCGAGGGTCGACTCGGCGGCCCGCGCGAGGGCGAGGACCCCGAGCGAAGGCGCGCGCTGCGGGCGCTCGCCGAGTACGCCACGCGGGTCGACAAGGGGCTCGTCGATCTCGACGAGACGAGGCCCGAGAGCTCCCCCTACGCGCTGCTCGCCTGCGTCGCGACCCTGCGGCGGCGCGGACAGGGGCCATCGCGGCCGCCGTCCGTCGCCCCGCTCGACCGGCGGATCCTCGAGCGGGGCGTGCTCCTCCTGCACCTGGCGGTCACGGAGGCGGCGCGGAGCCCGAGGGCCGACTTCGCCCGCATCTTCCGCGAGGTGCCCGGCGGCTTCGAGGCCGAGGCCGAGGAGGCGCGCCGCGACTTCCAGCTCTACGCCGCGCACGATCGCGAGGCCCTGCGCGACGAGACGTTCTACGTCCCGCGCGCGGACGGCGGCGCCGTCTCGGAGCAGCGGTGCGGAGTCATGACCGGGCCCCGGAGCTCGCTCTTCAAGGTCTGGGCGCGCCGGGACGGCCGCTCCATGCTCCTCGTCGCGTACGCCCCGCAGCTGAAGCCGTTCGAGACGTCGAAAGGAGAGCCCGTCGAGCTCCCGCTCCAGCGGTTCGTGATCAGCGTCCTGCCGGACAGCGGCCTCTCGCTCGCGCGGCTCGCCGCCGAGCTCGACCGGACGGAGACCGCGTTCCGGGAGCGCCTCTCGCGCGAGCTCGACGTCCGCCTCGTGCGCCTGGGGCCGCCGCGGCCGGGCTTCGACAACTCCGACCCGTGGTACGACGGCCGCTCCGCGCTCCTCGCGCACACGATCGTGGACACGCCCCGTCAGGGGAGCGTGCTCGAGCTCGAGGACGTGCTCGGCGTGGCCCGGAGCGTGATGGGCCGGCCACCCGCGGAGTAGGCGGGCGCGCGAGAGAGACGGTCGCGCGCGGGGGGCTCAGCCGGCGCGGACGATGCGCACGGCGTCGGCCGTCACGTCGGGGACGACGACGGCCGCGTCGCGCGCCGCGACGGCGGCGCGCTCCGCCACGAGGTCGTAGCCGCCGAGGGCCGCGACCTCCCGGACCACCCTGGCGAAGCGCTTGTTCGCCTGCTCGAGCAGGATCCAGTAGCGCGCGTCGCTCGCCGCGATCGCCTCGTCGATGAGCTGGCGGTACTCGGGGATCACGCGGAAGACGTCGTCCATGACGAGGACCGCCGGTCGCGTGAAGCTCCGGGGGTCGCCGTGGTAGACCCGGGTCGCGTCGAGGACCACGTACCCGGACCGGGCCGGCCCGGACTCGGCGATCGGTCGGTCCCGGGGCGTGCCCGGGCTCGCGGCCCCGGGAGCCGGAGCGCGTCCGGCGGCGGCCGCACCCGCGGGCAGGGCGAGGATGAGGAGCGCGAGAGCGAGCTCGCCCGCGCGCCGCCTGACCGGGAATCGGGCTTCCACCTGTCCGTCCACGTGGCGCCTCCTGTGCGGACTCCGAGGTGCCGCGCCCGGTCTCCGGGCGAGAAGAGGATTCTACGGCCGCGCGGCCACCTTTGCTACGGTCGGTGGCCGCGCGTCGTTGGGAATCGCTCCGGACGGGTCCCGGCTGCCCGGGCTACTTCGAGGAGGAGGCGGCGGACGCCCCGGAGGTCGCCATCTCCCGCCGCGCGGGGGCGGCGAGGCGCATCACCTTGTCGGCCTGGTAGCCCTTGGGGCCGCGCACGAGCTCGAACTCGACGGACTCGCCGTCCTCGAGCGTCTTGAAGCCCTCGCCCTGGATCGACGAGTAGTGGACGAAGATGTCCTCGACGAGATCGGCCTGGCGGATGAACCCGTATCCCTTCTTGTTGTCGAACCACTTGACGGTGCCGGTGGGCATCGCTCCCTCCTTTTCACATCCCCGCGGGGCGAAACCGATCGCCCCGCTCCCCCACGATGCTCGGTGCTGACCGCGTTACCGATGGTCCTGCGAAAGCCCTTCCTCAGGCCCTCGTCGCGGGCACGCCCTCCTTGCGGGAGGCGCGCTCGCGGTCGACGGCCTTCTTCGAAAGCTTGATCCGGTCCTGGTTGTCGATGTCGATGACCTTGACCTCGATGTAGTCGCCGACCTTCACGACCTCGCTCACGTTGCGGACGTAGTCCTCGGCGAGCTCGGAGACGTGGACGAGCCCCTCCTGGCCGGGCAGGATCTCGACGAAGGCGCCGAAGTCCTTGACCGAGATGACCTTGCCGCGGTAGGTCTTGCCGATCTCGACCTCCTCGGTGAGCTCGCGGACCATGCGGACGGCGCGGTCCATGTCGGCCTTCGGCCCGCCGGCGATCATGACCATGCCGGCGGCGTCGTCGATCTCGATCTGCGTCTGCGTCTCCTCCTGGATCCGGCGGATCGTCTTGCCGCCGGGGCCGATCAGGGCGCCGATCTTGTCGGCCGAGATCTTGACCGTGACGAGGCGCGGCGCGTAGGGCGAGATCTTCGAGCGCGGCTTGTCGAGGACGGAGATCATCTCGCGGAGGATCTTGATCCGCCCGACGCGCGCCTGCTCGAGCGCCTGCCGCATGATCTCGGTCGTGATGCCCTGGATCTTGATGTCCATCTGGAGGGCCGTGATCCCGAGCTGAGTGCCCGCGACCTTGAAGTCCATGTCGCCCTCGTGGTCCTCGTTCCCGAGGATGTCCGAGAGGATGCGGACCTGGTCGCCCTCCTTGACGAGCCCCATCGCGATCCCGGCGACCGGGCGCCGGATCGGCACGGCCGCGTCCATGAGCGCGAGCGTCCCGCCGCAGACCGTGGCCATGGACGACGACCCGTTCGACTCGGTGATGTCCGAGATCACCCGCATCGTGTACGGGAAGCGCTCGTGCGGCGGGAGCACGGACTCGAGCGCCCGCTCGGCCAGGGCCCCGTGCCCGATCTCGCGGCGCTTGGGGCCGCGGTTCGGCCACGTCTCCCCGACCGAGTAGGCCGGGAAGTTGTAGTGGAGCATGAACGTCTTCTCGTACGGCTCGATGAGCCCGTCCACGCGCTGCGTGTCGCTCGCGGTCCCGAGCGTCGTCGTGACGATCGCCTGGGTCTCGCCGCGGGTGAAGAGGCACGAGCCGTGCGTGCGCGGGAGGACGCCGACCTCGATCGTGATCGGCCGGATCTCGTCCAGGGCGCGGAGGTCGGCGCGCCGGTTCTCGTCGATGATCTGCCGGCGCACGACCTCGCGCTCGAGATCGGCCTTCGCGGCCGAGATGGCGCGCGCGTCGACCGTCCCCTCCTTCACCCGCTCCCTGTACTCCTCCTCGATCCGCTTCCAGATCGCCGAGAAGGCCGCCTTGCGGGCGAGCTTGCCGGGGGTCTTGTTCGCCTCGTAGACCTCGGCGTAGTACCGGTCGCGGATCTCGACGGCGACGGGCGGAGGCTCGACGGCGGTCTCGGGCGGCGCGACGATCGGCCGGCCCGCCTTCTCGGCGAGCTCGCGGATGAGGGCGATGACCTCCTTGACGACGCCGTGGCCGTACTCGAGGGCGTCCACCATCACGGCCTCGGGGATCTCCTTCGCCCCGGCCTCGACCATGATGATCGCTTCCTCGGTCCCGGCGACGACGAGCTCGAGCGTCGAGACCTCGAGCTCGCTCGCCGTCGGGTTGGCGACGAAGCGGTCGCCGAGCCGGCCGACGCGCACCGCGCCGACGGGGCCGGCGAACGGGATCCCCGAGAGGCTGAGCGCCGCCGAGGAGCCGATGAGGGAGATGATGTCGGGGTCGTTCTCGAGGTCGGCCGACATCACGTTGACGCTGACGGCGATCTCCTTGCGGAACCCGTCGGGGAAGAGCGGCCGGAGCGGCCGGTCGATGAGGCGGGCGGTGAGCGTCTCCTTCGTCGTCGGCCGGCCCTCGCGCTTGTAGAAGCCGCCCGGGAACTTGCCGGCGGCGGACGTCTTCTCCCGGTAGTCGACGGTGAGCGGGAAGAAGTCGGAGTCCATCTCCTTGCCGGCGGCGGCGGCGGCGATGATGACCGTCTCGCCGTACCGCACGAACGTGGCGCCGTGCGCCTGGCGGGCGATCCGTCCCGTCTCGATCGACAGGACGCGGCCGCCGATCTCGCGCTCGACGCGGATCGCCTGCGGGATGATCGACGGCTGCGAGCTCGGGCTCTCGGACTCCATGGACTCGGGGGCGGTTGTTGAAACGGAATCGGGCATCCTTTTTCCTTCCTACCTTCCTCTTCCTCTGTTGGCGAACCGCTGCGGCGGGCGGGGGCGATCGGGCGTTCCTCGCCCGGCCTCGTCACGAGACGAAAGGCTCCCCCTCCGGCCTCGCGGCGGTCGCGACGACGCGGCCATCCCGGCTCTCCCGGACTACTTCCGGAGGCCGAGGCGCGAGATGACTTCCTTGTAGCGCTTGGGGTCCTTCTTCGTGAGGTACTTGAGGAGCTTCGACCGCTGGCCGACGAGCATGAGCAGGCCGCGGCGCGTCGCGTGGTCCTTCTTGTGGGTCTTCAGGTGCTCGGTGATCTCGCGGATGCGCTCCGTGAGGATCGCGATCTGCACCTCGGGCGAGCCGGTGTCCGACTCGTGGGTCCTGTAGCTCTGGATCAGATCCGTCTTCTTCTCGGCCGCGATCATCGACATCTCCTGGGGTTCAGGCACGTCCGGAAATTTAGGCAGCGATTATAACAGAGCGCGCCCTCGATGCAACGGTCTTGCGGACCGGCCTTCGCGGCGGCGGGCGCGCTCGCGTTCCCTTGACCGGCCTCACCGGATAGGGCTATACTCCGCGGCTCCCGTCCCGGTCGTCCGGCCGGATCAGGCTTCGAGGAGGTGAGAACGAGTATGCGCATCCCCACGAGAGGCCACGCGTTCCCGTGGCTCGTCGCCGCCGCCGTGGCCGTCGCCGCCGCGGCCGTCCCGGCCGTCCCCGCCCCCGCGAGGGCCGACGAGGGCGGCGCGGCCAGGGTGCCGGCGATCCTGCCGGCCGACACGCTCGTCTACGCCCGCCTGAACCGGCCGGTGAGGGAGCTGATCGAGGCCACGCTCAAGGCGCCGGTCTGGCGCTCGCCCGAGGAGGTCCGCAAGCTCGAGGGGAAGTTCGAGGACCTGCTCTTCGAGCAGCTCGGGGAGGCCGGCTTCAAGCGCGAGGAGATGGACCGGTTCATCGGCAGCGTCTCCCGCCTGCACGTCGCCCTGCGCGGCGTCAACATCGAGACGGAGATGCCCGAGCTCCTGGCCGTGGCCGAGCTTGCGGACGCCGCCCCGGCGGCGAAGCTCCTCGCCGACCTCGGGGCGCGGGCGAAGGCCGAGGAGTGGCGCGGCTACGAGGTCGCGGACTTCAAGGGCACGGCGATCCACCGCTTCGCAGGCGACGGGAACATCACCTTCAACTTCGCGATCGCCGGGACCTGGCTGTTCCTCGCGCTCGACCCCCTGACGCTCAAGGACGCGCTCCAGGCGCGGACCGAGGCGCCGCTCGTCTCCCTCGCCCAGGTGCCGGCCTTCGCGCAGCTCGCCGAGCGCTACGCCGCCCACGACCTCTTCGCCTTCGGCAACTGGCAGGCGGGCTTCGCCCTCATCCGCAAGGCCATGGGCAAGCGCGACCAGGAGATGCTGGACGCCGCCGACACGGTCTTCGGGCTCCGGGACTTCAAGGCCGTCGGGCTCGGCTCGAAGGTCGAGACGGGCGCGCCGGGCGAGGTGCCGACCGAGGCGACGATCGTGGTCGCCGAGGGCAACCCGTTCTACGCCGTCTTCAAGGGCGCGCCGCTCGACCTCGCGCAGATGCGGGGGATCCCGACGGGCTACTTCATCGGCCTCTTCGGGGGGTTCGCCGAGCCGCCCGCCAAGTGGAAGCAGGTGAAGGAGTTCATCACGAACGCCGAGCGGGCGATCGCCAAGGACGACGACTTCCCGAAGGGCCTCGAGGAGGCGAAGAAGGAGTACGGGGTCGACCTCGACGGGATCGCCTCCTTCATGGCCGGGCCGCTCGGCTTCTTCTTCGGGATCGACGAGCGCGGCGGCGAGAGCGGGGCGGTCGTCCTGCCGGTGAAGGACGGCGCGGCGGCGAAGAAGCTCATGGAGTCGATGAAGGTCGCCCGGCGCTTCCAGCCGGAGCCCGCCTCGCCCGACCAGCCGCCCGAGTTCCAGGCGCGCATCGTGAACGAGACGATCGGCGGCTACGAGGTCCTCGCGCGCGTGCGCAAGTACGGCGACGAGGGGTTCGCGGTCGGGCCGGACGCCTTCATCGCCGGCAGCTACCAGGGCGTCAAGTCGGCGATCGCCGCCCTCGGCGGCGCGGGCAAGCGCGACGCCTCGCTGGCGCCGGCGGTCACGGCGCTCGCGGGCGGGGCCTCGCCGCCGAAGGCGTTCGTCCTCGACCCGCTCGTCCTCTCCCGCATGGAGGACGAGGTCGAGCCGCTGCGCGACGTCGTCAAGCCGGGCGTGCGCCTGATCGTCGTCGACATCGAGGAGGCCCAGGCGATCCGGCTCCGGGCGAACGCATCCGTCTTCACGTTCGCGAGCGCGATCGGCCTCACCCTCGCCCATTACGAGGCGCAGCGGTCCGCCGGCCGCGAGTGCACGGAGCGCATGCAGCAGCTCTCGCAGGCCCTCGAGGAGTACTGGAACAAGAACCGCAAGTACCCGCGCGTGCTCGAGGAGCTGGCCGCCGCCGGCCTCGTCCAGAAGGGCTTCGAGTGCCCGACGACCGGCGCCCCCTACGAGTACTTCGGCGCCGACTCGATCCAGGACGACGAGTCGGGCATGTACGGCCTGCTCCTCCTCGTCTGCTCGAAGCCGCAGCACGGGCACCACGCCTGCTTCCGGCGCTCGACCTGGGTGGACCGGGTGAGCGATTCGCGGCTCGCGCGCTACCGGGCGGACACGGCGGCGGCGGCGGCGAGGAAGCGGTAGAGGCGGGCGCGGGGCCGCGCCGGACGGCGGCCCCCGCTGGGTTTCGGACGCGGCGCGTTCACCGCGCCCGCCCGCTCGGCTACAATGCAGGCGAACCCTGAGGGCACGCCATGGGCATCCGCGACCTGTTCGACGCGCTCCGCCACGCGAGCCCGCCGCCCGCGGGCGACGGCAAGGCGCGCACGCGCGCCGGGGCGGAGGTCGACCTCGAGCTCTTCAAGATGGACACCTGACCTTACTGCCAGCGCGTGTTCAGGGCGATCGCGCGCTTGAAGGTGCCGGTCCGGCTCCGCGACATCCGGAAGGACCCCGAGGCCGCGAGGAAGCTCGTGGCCGAGGGCGGCGAGGACCAGGTCCCGTGCCTGCTCATCGACGGCCGGCCGCTCTACGAGTCGGCCGACATCATCCGCTACCTGGAAGAGAACTTCGCCCAGGCGCCCGGCTGATCCCCTTCCCGTAGAATCAACGAAAAGTTGATTCTACGGGCCGTTCGACGTCGAGAGGGCCTTAGAATCAACGAAAAGTTGATTCTACGGGCCGTTCGACGTCGAGAGGGCCTTAGAATCAACGAAAAGTTGATTCTACGGAGGGGGCGACGGGGGGGGCCGGGGGGCGCCCGGCTTCGCCCGCCGGGCATCGAGCCAGCCCTGAAGGATCATCGCCGCCGCGACCTGGTCGACGTGCCTCTTCCGCTCCTTCCAGTGCATGCCGGTCTCGGCCAGGCGGGCGTTGGCGTCGACCGAGCTCAGGCGCTCGTCGAAGGTCTCGACGGGAAGCCCGAGCTCGCGCTCGAGGTGCGCGGCCACGTCCATGACCGTGCGCGCGGCGGGGCCGGAGCTGCCGTCCATGTTGAGCGGCAGGCCGATCACGACCTGCTCGACGTCGTACTCCTCGACGAGCGCGCGCAGCGCCTGGACCAGGCCTTCGAGGCCGCGGTTCCGGTGGGTCGGGAGAGGGCGGGCCATGGAGCCGAGCGGATCGGAGAGGGCGAGCCCGATGCGCTTCAACCCGTAGTCGATCCCGAGGGCGCGGATCAGAGCACCCCCTCCGGGCCTTCCTTCTCGAGCCGCTCGACCAGGCGCTTCACGTCCTCGACGCGGTCGCGGCGGCAGACGAGGACGGCGTCGGGGGTCTCGACGATCACGAGGTCCTCGACGCCGACGGTCGCGATCACGCGGCCCCCGCCCGAGCCGACGACGGTCGTCCGGCGCGTGTCGAGTCCGCGGTGGACGGCGTTCGCGACCGTCACCTCGCCGGCGTCGGCGCCGAAGAGGTCCGGCAGGGCCCGCCACGAGCCGACGTCGCTCCACTCGAAGTCCACCTCGACGACGAAGCAGCGCTCGGCCTCGGGCTCGAGGACGGCGTAGTCGATCGAGATCTTCCTGAGCGTCGGGTACTCGGCGGCGAGCGCCGCGCGGAAGGCCTCGGGGCCGGTCCCGTGGGCCTCGCCGATCCGCCCGAGCGCCTCCGCCGTCGCCGGGAGGCGGCGCCCGAGCGCCTGGAGCAGGTCGCGCGCCCGCCAGACGAAGATCCCGGCGTTCCAGTAGTGGCCGCCGGCCGCGATGTAGCCCTCGGCCACGGCGCGATCGGGCTTCTCCTTGAAGGCCTCGACGTCGAACGCCCGGAAGGCGCCGCGCGGCTCGAGCGGACGCCCGGCCCGGATGTAGCCGTAGCTCGTGCTCGGGTGGGCGGGCGGGACGCCGAGGGTCGCGACCGAGCCGGGCCGGCGCGAGACGAGGGCGGCGGCCGCGAGCACGACGTCGCGGAAGCGCGTCGCCGGCCGGATGACGTGATCGGCGGGCGTGGCGAGGAGCGTGGCCTCGGGGTCGACCCGGAGCACCGCCGTCGCCCCGAGGCCGAGCGCCGCCGCGGTGTCCCGGCCCACGGGCTCGGCGAGCACGTTCGTCCGCGGCACGGCGGGCGGGAGCGCGGCCGCGACGGCCTCGGCCTGGGCCTCGTTCGTGACGACCCAGGTGTGCTCGGGACGCACGAGCCCGTCCAGGCGCGAGACGGCCTGGTCGAGGAGCGTGGGCCCGCCGTCGAGGCTCAGGAGCTGCTTCGGGAGACGGCGCCGGCTGAGCGGCCAGAACCGCGTGCCCGAGCCGCCCGCCATGATGAGCGCGTGGAGCATGAGGCGGTATCGTAGCGACGGGGGCCCGCGGGCGCAACGGGGCGCCTCCGCCATCGACGGCACAAATCCCTTGTCGCCAACGAATTCCGTTCGAGCGCAAGATGGACCCGTCCGCTTGCGTCATCTCTCCACCAAGCGTGATATAATGCAGCGCTTCGAAGAGAAGATCGGTCGAAAGCAGCCGGAGGGGATGCAGCCATGAACAAGCGGTTGGCGGTCGTCGTCGCGCTGGTCTTGACTCTCGGTCTCGCGCTCGTCGCCGAGGCCGGCCTCGCGCAGACGACCGGAACGGGCGGCGGGGCGGGCGGCACGACGGCGCCGGGAACGCCCGGCGCGGGTCCGAGCCACGGACGCGAGATCGACCTTCCCATCGGGGCCCCGCTCGAGGGCTTCGAGGACGAGGACGAGCCCGAGCCCGATCCGCCGGATGAGGATGACGACCCCACGTTCTTCGACGAGGACATCCCCGTCCGGAACGAGTCGCTCATCTACGTGATCGACATCTCCGGCTCGATGGGCTGGGACACGTACACGTTCCCCGGCCTCGACGGCCGCCCGCAGACGGGCAACCGCCTCGATCGCGCGAAGGTCGAGCTCCAGCGCTCGATCTCGCAGCTCACCGAGGAGTACACCTTCAACATCGTCGCGTACGACTGCTACATGCGGCGCTGGCGCCCGGCGCGCGCGCAGGCCACGACCCAGAACAAGACGTCGGGGATGGCCTTCGCCGCCTCGCTCCGCCCCGAGGGCGCGACGGGCACGGGCCCGGCGGTCTGCCTCGCGCTCGGCGACCGCGAGAACCTGACGATCGTCCTCCTCTCCGACGGCGCGCCGAACTGCGGCGCCAGCAGCACCAGCGGCCACCGGAACATGATCCGCTCGCAGAACTCGCAGCGCGCCACGATCAACGCCTTCGGGATCGGGGCCTACGGCGAGTTCGAGCGCTTCCTCCGCGACGTCGCTTCCGACTCGGGCGGGCAGTACTTCCCGGTGAACTGACGCCTGCAACAAAGGCGTGGCCTTCGGCGTCCATCTCCTCGGGGCTCCTGATCCAAACGGCGGATCGGGGCCCCGAGATCGTTTCTCGAGGTCTTCGCCCATGATGCAGCGCACCCGCGAGCGCGGATCGATGCTGATCGTCGCGCTCGGCATCCTGACGCTGATGTCGCTCCTCGCCGTCGCCTTCGTGAAGGTCGTCGGCATCGAGAAGGTCGCGTCGACGAACTACGTCGACAGCGTCAAGGCGAAGTTCCTGGCCGAGGCCGGGCTCCAGCGCGTCGTCGCCGACATCCGGCGGACCATCATGCAGGAGCCGGGCTACTCGAACCCGATGGCTCCGTGGGTCTACAAGGCGCAGGGGAACGAGCCGCGCTACGACATCCCGGTCGAGCAGGTCGACCCGACGCGCGACACCTACTTCTTCGACGCCCTCGGGCGCAGCTACCCGGCCTCCGGCCGCAACAACCCGCGGAACGACTGGGCGTGGGGCTGGGACATCTACCGCGTCAAGGTGATCGACACCTCGGCCCAGATCGACCTGAACGGGCAGCAGGCCGCGCTCATTCCCATGCTCGACGCCCTCGGGCAGGCGATCCAGCTCGTGCGCGGCGTCGACAACCCCATCGCCCAGGCCCAGTTCGGCGCCTTCCGCGGCGGGGCGGCGATCGTCGAGTACCGGCGCACGCTCGACGGCCAGCGCTTCTCCTCGAAGACGCAGCTCGAGCGGATCATGCCGACGGCGGCCTACCTGAAGCTCCGCGACTACATCGCGACCGAGGCCTGGGTCGACGACAAGGCGGTCGTCGCGGCCGAGGGCTCGATCATCGCCCCGACGGACGTCAAGGTCCTCGGGCGCGCGCCGCTCAACGTCAACCTCGCGCAGACCGAGGTCATCGCCGCCGCCCTCGCCCCGCTCGCCGGGCGGCGCATGATGTTCTACGTCACGCGCACGGTCCAGGACATCGAGGCCGGCAACCAGCCCGGGTGGTCGGGCACGCCCTCGCAGGGCGGCGCGACCCTGAAGGAGGAGACGCAGTACGAGGTCCGCCACAACTACGTGTACATCGAGCCGGTCGGCGGCGAGGGCCTGGCCAACATGCCGCGGGCGATCGAGCTCGCGCGCTGGATCGTCTCGAAGCGGCCGTTCAAGTCGGCGCAGGACTTCTGCTCGCGGCTCGAGGACGCGGTGCGCCGCGGCGAGGTCAACGACTCGATGCTCCCCGACCCGGCGAAGTCGCGCACGTTCTTCAACGCGACGACGATGAGCCCGCTCAACGACCTGTCCGCCGTCTACCAGAAGTGGCCGCAGGACGGCGCCCACGCCGACGCGTTCCGCTCGTGGCACCGCGAGGCGGCCGTCTCGGTCCTGAAGGCCGCGATCACGCCGGCGTTCTTCAGCAACACGGTGAACCCGAACAGCGCCGCGTACATGCCGGTCGACAAGGGCAGCCTGCTCTACCCGCTCAACCCGCTGGTCGGCACGGCCGAGTCGACGCTCACGCCGACCCAGACCGTCGACTTCTGCTACTCGACGCGCGGCGTGTTCGAGATCACGAGCCTCGGCGAGGTGCGCCACTTCGAGGACAAGGACGGCGACGCCAGGGGCGACATCATCGCCCAGGAGAAGATCGTCACCGTCGTCCGCCTCCTCGACCAGGTGACGCACCGGACGCAGCTCGACTTCGAGAAGTGGGACCGCGAGTACACGGCGGGGACGCCGTTCCGGCTCGGCGTCACGACCTGGCCGGAGCCCAAGTTCTTCTGGGCCGGCGCCAACCTCGGGACGCGCCAGGACCTGCCGCCCCCCGACCTCGCCGTCGACCGCTTCGGCCACATGGAGCTCGAGCCGAAGAACAAGCGCGGGCCGGGCGGGCAGCTCCTGCCGCTCGGGGAGCTCGGGCACGCGCAGTTCGGCAACATCCTCTTCGCCGCCTTCTTCGAGCATTTCTGGGGCACGCCGCCGACCATGAGCATGCCGATGGCGGCGTATCTCTGGGCCGACATCGCGGCCGGCGCGCTCAGCACGGGCGGCGACAACTGGGGCCGGCCCTACGGCGTCGCCCCGCCCGGGCGCACGTCGCCCGAGCGCGCGCACCCCGACCGCATGCGCTTCGTCATGAACGGCCTCGGCCAGCTCTTCCGCGACGGCGTGCACTCGAGCGTGCGCGGCGAGCGCGACCGCCACCTCTGGTTCCGCGCCGGGAAGGACACGGTCGACCCCTCCGACCAGGGGATCCTCGGCGTGGCGCCGCCCGAGTCGGACACGAGCGGCACGCACCACCAGGGGAACCTCTGGTACCGCAAGGGCGGCGTCGAGTTCTGGTACAAGCCCGGCTACGACTGGTCGTACAGCGACCCCAGCAACCCGCGGCCCGGCGCCCCGACGGGGCGCGCGCCGACGCCCATGTTCTGCGGGCTCTTCTTCGGGTCGCAGGTCCGCTTCAACCCGGGCAACCCGGAGGCGACGGCCCCGGTCGCGCCGGCGACGGGCACCTACACGCTCGACCCGGCGCCGAACGGGAAGCCGACGGACGGCACGCAGGTCTACGTCTTCCGCAACTCGGAGGGCCAGATCCGGGCGACGCGCCTCTACTACCGGGTCGTCGGGCAGGACGGCAACGACATCCCGATCGACTTCGTCGATCCCGACCCGGGCGACCAGTACCCGACGGGCACGATCGCCCTTTACCGGCGCGCCGCCGAGGCCTTCCCCGACAAGTATCCGTGGCCGCCGGTCGAGTTCCAGAAGGGCAACCCGGACACGACGTCGACGCCCCCCACCCGGACGCCGCGCGACGGGGACATCCTCTTCGCGCGGAACGACGCCTTCGTCGACTTCCAGCACCTGGCCCACTGGAAGTCGAACGAGTGGCACCACATCGCCATCTACTGGGACGACAAGCCGTCCAACCAGACCGACCCGAACGCGTTCCTCAAGATCTACGTCGACGGCCAGCAGCTCTCGAGCGCGCACCGGCTGCCGCCCGACCTCAACGTCGAGAAGAACAAGTACCAGTTCGTGCGCCTGAACGAGGACCACGCGAAGGGATACCCGCGCGACCACGTCTACATCGGGTCGCTCGAGCGCTGGCAGCAGGCGTCGGGCGAGGGGATCTTCAAGCACCGGAGCACGGCCGGCGACTCGCACATCGAGCTGTTCGCGAACGGGAGCATCGACGACGTCGTGATCTACGACGGGTCGCAGCCGCAGGGGACGACGCTCCCGCGCACGGACCGGTTGTGGCGGTTCGAGCAGCGCGGCCGCTTCACGCAGCACTTCGACCTCCAGGGCCGCTTCCCGGACGGCAACAAGCCGCTCGAGCTGGCGTTCTTCGCCTTCACGGCGTTCCTCCCGACGCGGCACGGCGGGCAGGCCGAGGCGCAGACGGGGCGCGGGAGCGTGGCCGTGACGGTGCGGGACGAGTCGGCGAGCTTGAGCCTCGGGCGCTCGTTCGCGTCGAACCGCGACGACGCCTCGATCCGCCTCATCCAGGGGAACGGCGCGCCCGTGTTCGCCTTCCCGCCGACGGTGCTGTCGGCGAGCGGGGTCCCGAACAACCGGATCCTGTACGACGTGACGCTCAACGCCGCGACGTTCGACGCCAACGGCGCGCCCTACCCGCGCATGGCGTTCGTCGACACGCCGGTCTTCGCCGAGGCGTCGATCAGCTACTTCCTGCCGTTCGAGGAGGTGCTGCTGAAGGAACGCCTGCTGGATTGAGGGAGTCCAAGAGAGAAGCTTCGAGCCACGAGGTCCGCATGACCCGCGCCCCTGTCCCGCTGCTCCTTGCGCTGGCGCTCGCCCTCACGCTGGCCGCGCCGGCGCTCGCCGCCACGCCGCACATCTCCGAGATCTCGCCCGACGAGGACTTCCCGGGCGCGGTCATCGTCATCGTCGGGACGAACTTCTCGGACGCGAAGGAGGACTGCGAGGTCTTCCTCGGCGAGGCCTCCGCCTTCGTGCTCGACGCCACGCCCGAGTCGCTCAAGGTGATCGTCCCGAACGAGGTGAAGCCGGGCAAGGTGAAGGTGCGCGTCAAGATCGGCAAGGACAGGTCGAACGACAAGGAGTTCCGGATCCTGAACCCGGCCGACGAGGAGGCCCTCGCGAAGAAGAAGGAGGAGGACCTCATCAAGGCCGAGGGCGCGGGCGGCGGCGGGGACACGCCCTCGACGGCCGAGCAGATCAAGGAGCGGCAGAAGAAGCGCCTTCGCTTCCTCGACCCCAAGCGCTTCCCCGAGGACGGCCGAGAGGACGGCGTCAGGGTCGTCGACGCGCGCGGCAGCATCCGCTTCGACGTCAAGGGCCGCGCCGCCCTGCCGGACGGCTGCATGGTGACGCTCAAGCTCGTCTTCGACAGCCCCTACGGGACGGCGACCCAGATCGAGCGCGAGCCGGGCGCCGGCCCCGAGGCGAACCCCGTCACGGTCACGAACGTCGCGAACATCCCGGTCGATGTCGCCGAGGCGACGGTCCAGACGCAGACCTTCCAGGCGACGTTCGGGCCGTACTCGAAGAAGCTCTTCTCGGGGAACTACTACGTCGAGGCGCGCTTCGAGATCGACCAGCAGCCGCTCGACATCAAGTACATGTTCGAGCGCGAGGTGAAGGACCGGATGCTCCGCGAGGCCCTCTCGAACCTCTTCGACCGCACGGTCGTCCAGGTCGGCCAGACCGCGGCGGCGCAGCGCGAGGTCGACGAGGTCCGCCGCCACTTCCTGTCGTCGCTCCGCAAGGCCGACGCCCTCGTCGTCGAGCTCGAGGAGAGCTACGCCGCCACGATGCGGAGCGGGTTCCTGAAGGACGGAAAGGTGGACGAGTCGGGCTGGGAGGACTGGCTCGCGAAGCGGCCGCTCTTCCGCAAGCTCTCGACCGAGGAGCGGGCGCGGAAGGCGCGGACGCTCAAGGCCGAGCGCCGCTACCTCCACGACGACGGCAAGTTCAACGACGTCGCCTGGCGCGAGTGGATCGACAACAGGTTCCGCGGGGACGTGCTGACGCTCGCGAAGGAGCACGTCGCCTACCGGGACGGCTACCAGGTCCTCATCTTCCCCGGCGCGACGACCAAGCTCTCCGAGATGTACGGCCTCCTCATCTCGCTCAGCATGATGCGCTCGAGCGAGATCTACGAGCGGAACGGCCTCAAGGTCGCCCAGGCGGACCAGACGCCGATCGGCACGGACGTCGTGTCGCTGCCGGCGACGGTCCGCCAGCTCCACTTCGAGGAGCTGAAGCGGGCGATCATGAAGGAGGTCGGGATCCGGACACTCGACTGAGTCCGTCAGCGAACGGAGCTCTTTAGAAACCGACGTCGCTAGCCCGGGCTAGCGATGGGCTAGCGAGGGGCTAGAGGTTCCCCAGCGCACTCATGTCGGGCATCCCCTCGTCCCCCATCGCCTTCGACTTCGCCTTCTCGGCGTCCTCCTTCGAGTCGAAGTACTTGAGGAACTGGCCCTTCGTCGTCTTGCCGCACTTGCACTTGTACATCTCGATGTCGCCGTACTTCTTCTCGATCGAGACGATCTGCTTGCAGCAGTCACGGAAGAGCCACTTCGGCTTCGCGAACACGCTCATCGCTTCTTCTCCTCCCCTCCCCCTCGAACGCTCCCCTCGAACCGAGGCGATTCTATCGACGCTCGCTTCTCCCGGTCAACGTCGCCCGCCCCCCGGGCCGATATAGGAGACGATGGGAAGCGAGCCAGCGATGAGCCGGGGAGCGCGCCTCGGCCTCCTCGCGCTCATGGTCCTCGTGCTCGTCGCCGGCCACCTCCTCGACCGCGAGCTCGGGCGCGAGGACTCGGGCCGCCCGGGGACGCCGGGTGCGGGCGCGGGCGCCGGGCTCTCCGAGCTCCCCCTCGACCTCACCGACCGCCTCCCCGCCCCGCGGCCGCCGCGCGTGACCGGACCGCCGCTGCCGCCCGCCGATCCCGCGTCGCCTCGCGACGAGCGCACGTACATCGTCCGTCCGGGCGACACGTTCGCGACGATCGCGCGCAAGGTCTACGGGCGCGAGTCGGCCTGGACCGTCATCTACGAAGCCAACCGCGACCGCGTGCCGACGCCCGCCCGCTTGCAAGTCGGCATCACCTTGCGGATTCCGCCCGCGCCGCCGCCCGGGATGCGGCCCGGCGGTTGACTTGACGCCGCGGTTCCGCTACCATGAGGTGTGAATGAGTCGTTCGAATCTCCTTGATTGGCAAAGGCCTGAGCCCTGGCCGAGGTCCTGCGAGGTCGTGGCTTTGCGAACGACGAAAGGGCGGCGAGCTCATGGCGAGTAAACGGCTCTGGTCCTACATCGCGCGGCTCGAGAAGGTGATCAAGGCCACGATGGAGAGCTCCGACGAGATCGCCGAGCTGGTGGCCAAGATCAACGGAGAGGGCGTCGACATCTCGATCAACTGCATCGCCCTCTTCACCGACCCCGCCGGCAAGACGTTCGCCGGCAAGGCCGAGGACGACAAGAAGCCGCGCGACGCGAGGAAGAAGAAGGGCCGGAAGCCCGCGGCGCCGGCGGCCCGCGGGACGAAGTCGAAGCGGCGGCCCGAGCGCCGGGGGGGCGCCCACACGCCGAAGTTCGAGGTGACCCCGGAGGACCACGAGTTCCTGAAGAGGCTCGGGATCCGCTTCGACTGATCCCCTCGCGACAGGGGAAAGCAGCCGGAGCGAGGGACCGATAGGAAGCCTGGACGGGAGAGCGCTCCCGCCCGGGCTTCTTCGTTTGGAGGGATCACCGGAGGGGTCATGCGCCAGCAGCCGTCCTTCACCGTGCGCGAGCTTGCGGAGCGGGTCCAGGGGAGGGTCGAGGGCGACCCGGACCGGCGCATCCGGGACGTCAACGTCGTCGAGCACGCCGGTCCCGAGGACATCACGTTCCTCACGAACAGGCGCTACCTCTCGGACGCGCTCGCGTCGAAGGCCGGCGCCATCGTCTGCTCGCCCGAGGAGCAGGTCGCCGGCCACACGCTCATCCGTCACCCGCACCCGTACCTCGCCTTCTCGCGCCTGATCGACCTCTTCCGGCCCCGGCCCGAGCGCCGCGTCACGGGCATCCACCCGACGGCGGCGATCGCCGCCGATGCCGCGATCGGCAAGGACGTCAACGTCGGACCCTTCTGCGTGATCGAGGCGGGCGCGCGCGTGGGCGACCGGGTTGACATCGGCGCCGGCAGCTACGTCGGCGAGGGTGTGCACGTCGGCGACGACACCAGGCTCATGCCGCGCGTCTCCCTTTACGCCGGGGTCAAGGTCGGAAAGCGCTGCATCCTGGACAGCGGGGTCGTCCTCGGCGCCGACGGCTTCGGCTACACCCCCGGCCCCGAAGGCTTGCCCGTGAAGGTCCCGCAGGTCGGCTCGGTCGTCCTCGAGGACGACGTCGAGATGGGCGCGAACTCGTGCGTCGACCGCGCCCTCCTCGGCGTCACCCGCATCGGGCGGGCGACCAAGATCGACAACAACTGCGTGATCGCCCACAACTGCGAGATCGGAATGGGCAACATCTTCGTCGCCCAGTCGGGCGTGAGCGGCTCGACGAAGATCGGCAACGGCTGCACCTTCGCCGCCCAGGTCGGCCTGGTCGGCCACATCGAGCTCGCCGACGGCGTCATGGTCGGCGCCCAGTCCGGCGTCACCAAGGACTGGCCGAAGGGGAGCGTCATCCTCGGCTCGCCGGCGGCCGAGATCCGCTTCGCCAAGAAGCGCTACGCCATGATCGACAAGCTCCCGGACCTGCGCGAGGAGTTCCTGGCCCTGAAGAAGAGGGTGGCGGAGCTCGAGAAGAAGGTCGCGGGCTGAGGGACGGACGGGAACCGCAAAGGAGCGGAGAACGCAGAGTCTCGCAGAGAGAAAACTCTGCGGGTCCTCTGCGCTCTCCGCGCCTCTGCGGTGAACTCTCGCGCTGCGAGCGGACTCGCTCTACCTCTTCTTCATGTCGTCGGCGGTGTACTCGAAGGCGATGTCCGACTTCGTCGCCTTCGCATCGACCTTGATCTTCTGCGACTTCTCGCCGCCCTTCTCGTGCCACACCGAGACTTCCCACTCCCCGGCGGGCACGTTCTTGAGCGTGAAGCTGCCGTCCTTGCCCGTGACCGCGAAGAAGGAGTGGTCGAAGACGGCCACGTAGCTCTCCATCCACGAGTGGACGTCGCACTTCACCTGGACGAACTCGTGGGTCTTGAACGTCTGCGTCATCTCCATGCCCTTCGTCGCCTGGGCGTCGTTGAACTTCGGGTTGCCCGTCTTCTTGGCGTAGCTGTGGACGTTGTGCGAGGTGTCGTCGCCGTTGTGGATCTTGAGCGGCTGGCCCGTCTGGACCGCGACCACGTGCGGCGTGTAGACGCAGCCGACCTGGTCGAGCGTCGGGCCGGTGGACGGGGCGGTGAAGCCGCTGCCGGCCGCCTTGATGTAGACGACCGCGTTCACCAGGTTGCCGCCCTCGACGACGATGTCCTCGCGCCGCGGCGCGGCCCCCGCCTTCTCCGCGTGCTCCTTGCAGTAGGTGTTCCCCTCGACGGGGAGCGGCCGGCGGTCCGGGGCCTCGCCCTTGAACGTGACCTTCCCCGAGAGCGTCGCGCCCTCGCCGTCCTTGGCGGGCGTGATGGCCGCGGTCGTCGCGGCGCCGCTTCCGCCATCGGTGCCGCCGTCACCGGCGGGCTCCTCGGTCTTGTTCGGGCAGGCCGAGCAGCTGATGGCGAGCGCGATGGCCGCACACGTGAGCATCCAGTTCTTGAGCATGATTCCCTCCAGCTCCCTGTCGAGATCGGTAACGTGGACCTGCCTACCGCGTCCCCTCCAGCTCGCGCACGACGTCGGCCAGGTACCGCGGGTCCTGAAGCTTCAAGATGAAGGCCGCGAGCCCCTTGATCTCCCGCTGCGCCTCGGGCGGCTGCAGGCCGAACGGACGCGAGTTGAAGAAGCTCGTCATGCGCATGTTCGGCGGCTCGTCGAGCGGCGGGCACTCCTGGTGGTTGAAGGCGATGGGGTCGGGGATGAACCGGACGAGGAACGCCGGGTTCAGCCGCTCCTTGCCCTTCGCGAGGTCCGGCCCGAGCGGCGTCTGCGGCTTGAAGGTCCCGACGAAGTGGCACGTGTAGCACTGCCGCTCCTTCGAGAAGTACGACTTCCGGCCGACGTCCACGAGCGCCGGGTCGTCCAGCTCGCGCTCAAGCTCCTTCTTCGTCTCGAACGGATACCCCTCGTTCTCGAGGGCGACGAAGTACTCCGTCAACGCCGCCGCCTCGCTGTCGCTCATGCCGAACGTCGGCATCGTGATCACGTGATACGGCCGGATCACCCCGTACTGCCCCGGGTCCTTCAGGAACCGGAACATCCAGTCCGGGTTGGCGCGGTTGCCCTGCCCGTTCAGGTTCGGCGGCAGGTAGTCGCTCGCGAGCGCGTTCGGGTCGGGGAGCTTCTCCTTCTGCTCCTCGATCTCCGCCAGGAGCTGATCGCGGGCGTAGAGGCCGCGCCCGTCGATGATGTGGCACGAGCGGCAGTTGAACTTCTTGACGAGCCGCTCGCCCTCGATGATCGCGCGCTGCCTCGGGCTCGGGTCGAACTTGTACTCGCCCGCGACCTTCTCGTCGACGAGGCCGACGAGCACGGTCGTGATCGCCCGCCCCTCCTCGGCCGTCAGGCCGAAGCGCGGCATGATGAGCTGGTCCTTGGGCTCGGCCTTGTACTTCCCCCGGTCCCACACGCGCGGCTCGAGGATCTTCGTCAGGAGCCACGACGGCCGGTAGTGCGGGACCTCGATGAAGGCGAAGTCGAACTGGGCGAGCGGCTTCGACCCGTGCGAGGAGAGCTCGGCGCCGATCTTGCCCGGGTCGAGCCCGCCCGGCTTCTCGGGGTCGAACGGGTCGATCGAGTGGCAGTTGTAGCAGCCGTAACGCTTGACGAGCGCCTGGCCCTTCTCGCCCTGGGCCTTGTCCTCGAGCGCCGAGAGCGGCAGGTTCGCGTACTCGGTCCCGCCGCCCGCGCTCGTCACGCCTTCTCGCTTGAACTCGGTGACGACGAAGGCCGCGATCTGCTCGGCCTCGGCGCGCGTCAGCCGGAGGCTCGGCATGTGCGCGCCCGGCGAGACGCCTTGCGGGTCGAGCAGCCACTCGACCAGCCAGCCGTAGCGCACCTTCTCGCCGATCCCGGTGAGGTTCGGGCCGTAGGCCGACCCCATGCGGAGCAGGCGCACGCCCTCGGGCTGGCGCGCGATCGCCCTCTCCTTCTTCGGCAGCGGGTGCTTCGCCGGGTCCTTGTACCACTTCTCGAGGGCGTAGACGGCGTAGCCCTTGCGCGCGGTCGGCAGGACCGGGTCCGCCGTCCGGAGCGGCTCCGTGTCGTCGACGACCTGCACCCCCTCGCCCGGCTCGTGGAGGTGGCAGGCGACGCAGCCCTTCGTGTCGAAGAGGACGTGGCCCTTCTCGCGGACGTCCTTCGGGAAGTCGCGCTTGTCGTCGCTCCAGTCGGCAACGCCCTTCCCCTGCGCCTGCTGCCAGATGAACGCCGAGATGGCCTCGACCTCCTCCTTCGTGAGGAGGGGGTTCGGCATCCACGTGCCCGGCCGGAAGGCGTGCGGGTTCGAGATCCAGCGCGGCAGCCAGCGGGCGAAGATCTTGTCGCGCAGGCCGAGCCGCCCGTTCCCCGACGGCGAGTTGAGCGGGGGCCCGATGAACTTGATCTCCTTGTCGAGCTCCTCGAGCCGGTTGCTCGCGCTCCGGATCTCGCTGTCGAGGGCGGCGAGCTGGCGGCGCGCCTCCTCGGGCGAGAGCTGCTCGTTCCCGCCCTCGTTGCAGACGGTCGAGAGCTTCTCGCGCCGCGGCAGCATCTCCTTCTTCATCCGGACGACGAGGTTCTCGCGCTCGAGCTCGCGCCCCGCGAAGCCCTTGATCTTGTGGCAGCCGATGCAGCCGACGTCCTCGATGAGCTGCTTCCCGAGCGAGAGCTGCTCCCCGCCCTTCAGCGCGACCTCGGTCTCGTGGCAGCGGAGGCAGGACGCCTCCGTCATGTCGCCGTACTTCGCCGAGTTGACCGGCAGGACCGGGTTGATCTCGAACTCGCGCTTGTGGTCCCAGTGCGTCGCCGCCTCGCCCTCGAGGCCGTGGGCCTCCTCGGCCGACGACGTCGCGGGCCCGTTCCCCAGGTGGCAGGACGTGCACCCGAACCGGTTGTCGAGCACGGGGTGCGTCGACAGGTAGTCGAGCTCGAACCGGTTCGCCGGGAGCGTCGGGTCGATGAGGAAGTTCGGGTGGGTCGAGTAGACCTTCTTGCGGTGCTCCTGCTCGGCCTTGTCCTTGGTCGAGCCGTCCCAGAAGGCGGCGTCGTAGCCGGGCTTGTCGGCGCCGACGTGGCACGTGTGGCACCGGTCCACGACCTTGATCGCGGGGCTGTAGACCTGCTTGATCTCGTGGGCGAAGCCGATGACGCCGCTCAAGCGCGTCTTCAGCGCCGTCAGGTTCTCCTCGTACGCCTGGCGCGCCTTGGTCGTCGCGTCCACCTGCCGCTTCAGCGGCGCGAGCGGGTCGTCCGCGGCCGGCTTCTCGAGCCGGTCCTGGAGCTTCGCCTTCTCGTCCTGGAGGGAGAAGAGCTTCTTCTCGATCTCCTTGATCCGCGGCTCGGCCGTCTTGACGTTCTTGAAGAGCTCCTTGGCGTCGTCGTCGTGCTTCTCGAGCCAGGCGTGCTCGAGGTCGTAGACGACGGGCTGGTAGTCGCCGCGCGCGATCTGGAAGTCGAGGCGGACGGTGTTGAGCTCGCCGGTCAGGGCGTGGAGGCGGTCCTTGATCTTCTTGACGTCGGGGTGGGCGTCGAAGGCCTTCTGGGCCTCCTCGCTCTCCTTGACCGCGGCCTGGTACTCCGGGATGGCCTTCAGGCGCTTCTCTTCCTCGCCGATGAGCTGCTCGAGCCGCGTCTGCGCCGCCTCGACGAACTCCGTCTGGTACTTCTTGTACGGGCGGCGCAGCCAGGTCTCGTCGGCGATCGCCCAGACGACCGTCAGGGCGAGCAGGGCGCTCGCCGCGAAGAAGTGCGGGGCGTTCGAGCGGTCGCAGATCGGGTCCTTCTTCGAGGACTTCTGATCGTCTTTCTCGTCGGCAGTCGCCATGGCTCGGTCAGAACCTCGCGTAGGGGGTGACCCAGACGTACTTGACCACAAACGCCAACCGCAGGACGATCTTCATGACGACGCCCATCATCCCCGCCCCCAGGAACGCCGTCAGGAGGTAGCGGGGCATGCCGAGCTGGGCGAGGAACTCGGGCTTCTTCTTCTTCAGCCAGAAGTACGGCGCGGCCATCATGACGACGAAGTAGGCGGCGGTCGCGAGCCCGCCGATGACGACGTGGCCGACCGTCAGCTTGCCGTAGGCATCCTTCGTCGGCACGCCGAAGAAGCGGTCGGGGAAGTCGAGGTTCGTCGCGGCCACGACCGCGTGTGGGTCCCAGTGCTGCCCGGGCCAGAACCAGATCCAGCCGGGCCCGCGCATGAAGGTGCCGATCACGATCAGGAGCATCCAGAACATGAAGCCGAACATGAAGACCGAGATCGCGAAGGGCCGCTCCCTGAACGTGTAGTAGCCGTTCCCCTTCGGGTTCACGTCTATGTAGGGGATGACCATCAGGCCGACGACGATGAGCGACGGAGCGACGACACCGGCGATCCACGGGTCGAAGTAGACGAGCATCTCCTGGAGCCCGAGGAAGTACCACGGCGCCTTCGACGGGTTCGGCGTCAGGTTGGCGTTGGCCGGGTCCTCGAGCGGGGCGTCGAGCGCGATCGACCACACCATGAGGATCAGGGTGACGACGATCACGCAGATGAACTCGCCGCGCAGCAGCCACGGCCAGACGTGAATGCGGACCGGGTACTCCGCCTGCTCGGGCGGATAGAACTGGTCCCGCTTCGGGTCGCCGCTCTCCTTCTTCAGCCGGTCGTTCTGGAGCGCGAGGTAGAACGAGAGCCAGATGAAGAAGCCCCCGAGGACGATCATGATGAGAATGGGGACGTTGTCCGGCTTCGTGACGATCTCCACGATCGGCTTCAAGCCCCACTTCGCGAGCGGGGACGTCGTGAGGCCGAAGAGGGCTGTTTCGAGGTGCATGGCCTGGCTCCCTTGCGCCGGCGGTTAGAGCGGCCCCGAGATGCCGCCGTCTTTCCGGACGCGCCAGAAGTGGACGGAGAGGAAGATCGAGAGGATGAACGGGATCGCGATGCAGTGCCAGATGTAGGCGCGCACGAGCGCGTTGTCGGCGACGATCGAGCCGCCGAGGAGCGCGAAGCGCACGTCGTTGTAGGCCGTGAACCCGAGCTCGGGCCCGAACGGGCCCTCGTTGCCCATGCCGGGCGTCGCCGCGGCCATGTTCGTGCCGACGGTGACGGCCCAGAAGCCGAGCTGGTCGTCGGGCAGCAGATAGCCCGTGAACGAGAGGAGCAGCGTCAGCGTCAGGAGGAGGACGCCGATCACCCAGTTGAACTCGCGCGGCGGCTTGTAGCTCCCGGTCATGAAGACCCGGAACATGTGGAGCCACACGCTGATGATCATCGCGTGGGCCGACCACCGGTGCATGTTGCGGAGGACGATGCCGAAGGGGACGTCGAACTCGAGGTACTTCATGTCGAGGTACGCCTGCCCCTTCGACGGGTGGTAGTAGAACATGAGCATGATCCCGGTGATCGTCAGCACCAGGAAGAGGAAGAACGTGATCCCGCCCATGCACCACGTGAACTTGAGGCGCGTCCCGTGACGCGGCAGCTTCGGCGGGTGGAGGTGCAGGAAGACGTTCGAGAGCACGGCGAGCGTGCGGTTGCGGGGGCTGTCGACGCGCCCGTGCCGCATGATCGACTTGTAGACCTGCGACTCTTTCAGCTCGGCCTTCTGCTGCTCGAGACGCTTCCTCAGATCGTCAAGCTTGCCCACGGCAGCCGCTCCCCTCGATCCGCGAGATCGACCCGCTCTTTTTCACAGCGAAAACGGCGAAAGGCGTACGACGAACGGCAACGGCAACGGCAACGGCAACGGCACGGCGAGACAGCGCGCGCTACGTGCGCAGGTACGCCCCCTCGAGGTCCCACTGACCCTCTTCGTACTTGAAGCGCTTCGACGTGTCGATGAGGATCTGCCCGTCGTCGCTGAGCGAGATGAAGGCGCGCTCCATCGGGCGCGGCGCCGGGCCCTCGTAGTTGATCGCTTCCTTGGTGAAGCCCGACCCGTGGCACGGGCACTTGAACTTCTGCTCGCCGTCGAGCCACATGGGCGTGCAGCCGAGGTGCGTGCAGCGAGCGAAGATCGCGTAGAAGAAGCCGCTCGGCTCCTGCACGATCCAGACGCGGTTCGTGTCCTTGAAGCGCGTCGACACCTCGCCGACCGAGTACTCGCGCGGGAAGCCGGCCTTGAACCGGGCGGGCGGCTCGAAGAGGACGCGCGGGAAGAAGTACCGGGCGGTGCAGCCGCCGAGGAACGCCATGAAGCCGGTGAAGCCCGCCCAGCCCGCCTTGAGGAGCAGCTCGCGCCGCGAGACCTCGGGCGCCGGACCGAGCGCCGCCTCGGCCTTCTCCTTGTCGCGGATCTTCTCGAGCGCCCGGGCGATCACCTCCTCCTTCGAGACCTTCTCGCCCTTCTTGAGCGCCAGGCCGCCCGCGACCGGCTTGAGCGGGTCGACGGGAGCGGCCGCCGCGGCCGCATCCGCGCCGGCCTTCTGCGCCGCCGCCTTCTCCTTGGCGGCGGCGATCGACGCGGCCTTCTGCTCGTCCGTCATCTGCGACCCGAGGACGGGCTTGGCGCCGGCGGCGGCGGCCGGGGTCGCGGCCTTGTCGCCCGTCTGGGCCTTCGTCTCCTCTGCCGACATGCTGGCATCCCTCCGGGACAGGCGTCTCTAACAAAAGTGGGCGGTGGCATCAAGCCCTGCCGCTCCGCGTCCATCGGGGCCCGTCGGAAGCCGGCGGGGCGGGCCTGGCCCTCGCTTGACCCCCGCCCCGCCCCCGGAGTACCCTGGGCCGGGGAGTCGCCGCGGCTGCGCCGCCGGCGGGCAAGGAAGCGGGAGGGGGCTTGCATGAACGCCGTCACCGGCATCTTCGACCGCGTCGAGGACGCGAAGCAGGCCGTCGAGACGCTCCGCGAGCTGGGCGTCCGGGAGGACCGGATCAACGTCATCATGCCGGGCACGACGCAGCTCAAGTTCGAGGAGAGCGTCGAGACCGAGGATGCCGAGCGCTCGGGCGTCGGGACGGCGCTCGGCGGCGTGCTCGGCGGGACGGCCGGGCTCCTGGCGGCGAGCTTCCTCGTCCCGGGCGTGGGGCCGTTCGCGGCCATCGGGGTCGGCGCGGCCCAGCTCATCCTCGCCATCGGGGCGGCCGCGGGCGGGGCGGCCGTCGGCCACGCGCTCGAGAACGCGGCGGCGACCGGTATCCCCCACGACGACCTCTTCATCTACGAGGATGCGGTCCGCCAGGGTCGAGCGCTCGTCATCGCGACGCCCTCCGATGCCGCCGAGGCCGACCGCCTCCGCGAGGCGTTCAACCTCTCGGGCGCCGAGTCGGTCGACGAGGCGCGCAAGAGCTTCTGGACGGGCCTTCGCGGCGCCGAGAAGGTCCACTACGAGACCGCCCACCGCGGGTCGTTCGAGGCGGTGGAGAAGGCGTACCGGCGCGGCTTCGAGGCGGCGCACGCCTTCGGGTTCCGCGGCCGGTCCTACGACGAGGTCCTGCCGAAGCTCGTCGAGCGTTACGGCGAGGAAGCTCGTGGGGACGCGTTCCTCAAGGGGTTCACGCGCGGGCGCGAGTACCTCGCCGGCGCGCTCGCCGGCCAGATCGAGGAGAAGGATCGGGCGTGATCCTCGAGGCCGCCGCCACCGTCGCCCTTCCCGCTCCGCCGCGCACGCGGCCCCGCGACCCGAGCCGCCTCGACCTCCCCGGCGGGCCGGGGCGGGGAGGGGGGGGTGGGGGCGGGGGCGGCGGGGGAGACGGAGGAGGGGGCGGAGGAGGGGGCGGCGGAGGAGGAGGCGGCGGCGGCGGGGGCGAGGGCGGCGGCTTCGGCGGCGACGGCGACCGGGGCCCCGATGCCGGCGGCCGTCGCGGCGGCGGCCCGCCGATCAGCAACTCGCGGCTCGCGCTCGGCTTCCTCCTCGTCGCCCTCGTCATGCTCTTCGCGAGCCTGATCTCCGCCCACATCGTGCTCCGGTTCGGAGCGAAGAGCTGGCCGCCGCCCGGCCAGCCGACGCTGCCGTCGGCCCTGTGGGGGACGACCGCGATCATCCTCGCGAGCAGCGCCGTCTTCGCGCGCGGCAAGGCGGCCTTGAAGCGCGGCGACCTCCCGGGCGCCCGGGCCCGCTTCGCCGCCGCCGCCGCCCTCGGGGCCGCGTTCCTCGGCGGTCAGGCGGCGATCTGGCTCGGGCTCGTGCGCCGCGGGCTCGACCTCGGCACGGGCCTCTACGGCGCGAACTTCTACCTGCTCACGGGGCTGCACGCCGCCCACGTGATCTTCGGCCTCGTCTTCCTCGGGCTCGTCCTCGCGCGCGCGCGAAGGTCGCGCCTGCGCCTCGAGACCGCCGAGAACTGCGGCCTGTACTGGCACTTCGTCGGCGGGCTGTGGGTGGTCGTGTTCGCGGTGCTGTACCTCGCCTGACCCGGCGACGTCGTTCGGGTCGCCGCGGAAAGAGCCGATCTCGCGTGTCTCCCGCCTCTCCCTATCGCCTGCGGGACCTTGCTCCTCCGGGCCTTCCCCGTATTGACAAGGCGTGCCGCGAGACCTAAGATTCGCCGTTCCGGTTCCGCCCGGAAGAGGGCGGAGCGAGCAAGGAGCCAGCCTCTATGAGCCCGCGCGTGCGGATGTTCCTCGCGGTCGCCGGGGCGGTCGCGTTCTCGGCCGCCTTCGTCGCGATCGTCATGGCGAAGGAAGAGTTCACGCTCGACAGCTTCCCGATCCACGTGCTCCCCGATGTCGTCGCGGCCGACGGCGACCGGATCGACGGGATCTTCCGCGGGATCTTCTGGCTCACCATGGCGATCTTCGTCGCCGTCGAGGCGGTCCTCCTGTTCTTCCTCTTCCGCTACGCGCGCGGCGCCGAGCCGAGGAAGGCCCACTTCAGCCACGGCAACAACACGATCGAGATCGTCTGGACGATCGTCCCGGCGCTCATCTGCCTCGTCATCAGCCTCGCGAGCAAGTCGGTCTGGTCGGACGTCAAGCAGGCGAAGCCGGCCGAGCTCAAGAACCCCTTCGTCGTGGACGTGAGCGGGCGCCAGTTCGAGTGGCGCATCCGCTACCCGAACGCGAAGGCGGTCCAGGGCGAGAGCTACGACGCGATCATGAAGAGGTTCGCGCGGACGGACGAGCGCTGGATCACGAAGGGGGTCGACAACCTCTTCGGGATCGACGAGGACGACCCCGAGGCGAGGGACGACATCCAGACGATCGGCACGCTCTACGTGCCCGTCAACCGCCCGGTGGTGGTGAAGCTCCGCTCGCAGGACGTCCTCCACAGCTTCTTCCTCCCCCACTTCCGCGTCAAGCAGGACGCCGTCCCGGGGTGGACGATCGACGTCTTCTTCACGCCGACGAAGGAGGGCGAGTGGGAGATCGCCTGCGCGGAGCTCTGCGGCCAGAACCACACGAACATGAGCGGCAAGATCATCGTGCTCTCCGACGCCGAGCTCGAGAAGCGGCTGAAGAAGCTCCTCGGCGAATAGATAGCGGGGTCTCCCAGACATGAGCGCAGACTCGAAGCACGGACACGACCACGGCCACGCGCACGATCACGGCCACGATCACGGCCACGGCCACGGCCACGGCCACGAGGAGCCGTCGTTCATCCGGAAGTACATCTTCTCCGAGGACCACAAGGTCATCGGGGTGCAGTTCCTGATCGTCTCGCTCCTCTTCCTCGCGGTCGGCGGGCTCCTCGCCCTCGCCGTCCGCTACCAGATCGCCTGGCCGAACCAGGGGATCCCGATCCTGAACCAGCTTTACGGCGAGAACGTGGTGAAGGACCAGAAGTTCTACAACATGCTCTTCACCATGCACGCCACGTTCATGATCTTCTTCGCCATCATCCCGCTGCTCGTCGGCTTCTTCGGGAACTACCTGATCCCGCTCAAGATCGGCGCGCGCGACATGGCGTTCCCCTTCCTCAACATGCTCTCGTTCTGGACCGCGCTCCCGGCCGGGATCATCATGATCGCGGCGCTCTTCGTCTCGGGCGGCGACTCGGCGACCTACGCGTCGGGCGGCGGCTGGACGAACTACCCGACGCTGAGCGAGGTGGGCGACGGCATCGCGGGCGGCAAGGGCCAGACGCTCTGGCTCATCTCGCTCATCGTCCTCGGCGCCAGCTCGATCATGGGCGCCATCAACTACCTGACGACGATCATCAACATGCGCGCCCCCGGCATGTCGTTCCACCGGCTGCCGCTCTCGATCTGGTCGCTCTTCATCACCTCGATCCTCGTCCTCTTCGCGACGCCCGTGCTGACGTCGGCGCTCGGCATGCTCGTCTTCGACCGCGAGGTGGGCACGACCTTCTTCCTGAACGGACCCAAGTGGCCGGGGGCGGAGGGGCAGCCGCTCCTCTGGCAGCACATCTTCTGGTTCTACTCCCACCCGGCGGTCTACATCATGATCCTGCCGGCTATGGGCGTCGTCTCCGACATCCTGCCGGTCTTCGCCCGGAAGCCGATCTTCGGCTACAAGGCCATGGCCTACGCCATGGCCGGGATCGCCGGCCTCGGGTTCATCGTCTGGGGCCACCACATGTTCCAGAGCGGCATGAACCCGGTGCTCGGGACGACGTTCATGATCTCGACCATGTTCATCGCCGTGCCGAGCGCCATCAAGACTTTCAACTGGCTCGGGACGCTCTGGGGCGGGCAGATCCAGTTCACGACGCCCATGCTCCACGCCCTCTCGTTCGTCGCCATGTTCGCGATCGGCGGGCTCTCCGGGATCTACATGGCGTCGACGCCGGTCGACATCTTCATCCACGACACGTACTTCATCGTCGCCCACATCCACTACGTGCTCTTCGGCGGGAGCCTCTTCGGGATCTTCGCCGGCATCACGTTCTGGTTCCCGAAGATCTTCGGGCGGATGATGAGCGAGCGCTTCGGCAAGGTCCACTTCTTCCTGACGTTCATCTTCTTCAACCTGACGTTCTTCGCCATGCACGTGGTCGGGGCGGGCGGCATGATGCGGCGCATCGCCAACCCGACGCACTACGAGTTCCTGCAGCCGCTCCAGCCCTGGAACATCCTCATGACGTACGCGGCGATCGCGCTCGGGCTGAGCCAGATCATCTTCTTCGCCAACTTCGTCCTCAGCATCTTCATGGGCGAGAAGGCGTCCGCGAACCCGTGGCGGTCGACGACGCTCGAGTGGCACACGTCGACGACGCCGCCGCCGCACGGCAACTTCGACAAGCAGCCCCACGTCTACCACGGCCCGTACGAGTTCAGCTCGCCGCTCACGGAGGAGGACTTCCTCCCGCAGTGGCAGAAGCTCGGCGAGGCGCAGCCGGCGAAGGCGGGCGGGCACGGACACTAGTCTTAGAACGATGCGGCATCGTCTCGCGATCCTGGTCGCCGCCGCGACCTTCTTCCTGATCTTCGCCGGCGGCATGGTGACGAGCACCGGCACCGGTCTCTCCGACCCGGGCTGGCCGACGTTCGCGGGCGAGTACGTGCCCACGCTCGCGGGGATCACGTTCTACGAGCACGGGCACCGCACGATCGCGGGGGCGGTCGGGATGCTGACGGTCGCGCTCGCCCTCGCCCTGTGGCGATGGGAGCCGCGGCCGTGGGTCCGCAAGCTCGGGTTCGCGGCCGTCATCGCCGTCGTCGTCCAGGCCGTGCTCGGGGGCGTGACCGTCCACCTGAAGCTCCCGATCTACGTGTCCGTGAGCCACGCCGGCCTGGCGCAGGTCTTCTGCGCGCTCGTGACGGCGATCGCCGTCGTCACCTCGCCCTCGTGGCGGCGCGCCGGGCCGGCGCTCGTGCTGCCCGAGGCCTCCCCGGGCCGGGTGACGCTCCGGGCGCTCACGCTCGCGACCGTCGTCGCCCTCTACGCCCAGGTCCTGATCGGCGCGGTCCTCCGCCACAAGGGCGCGGGCCTGGCGATCCCGGACTTCCCGCTGAGCTACGGCCAGGTGATCCCGGAGCTCCGCATCCTCCGGATCGAGCCGGCGATCCGGATCGCCTACATCCACCGCGTCCTCGGCGTCGTCGTCGCCGCCCTCGCGATGGCGACGGCGGTCGTCGCCTTGAGGCGGCACGGGCGCGAGCGGGCGATCGCGCGGCCTGCGCTCCTGCTCGCGGCCCTCGCCCTCGCGCAGGTGAGCCTCGGCGCGGCGACCGTCCTCACGATCCGCGACCCGCACGTCGCGAGCGCCCACGTCGTCGGCGGCGCGGCCCTGCTCGCGACCTCGGTCGCCCTCGCGCTGCGCGTCCGCCGGCACCTGCGCTGGCCCGACGCCGCCCTGCGGGCGGCGCGCGGCCCCCTCGGCCCGCGCCTCCGCGGCTACGTCGAGCTGACGAAGCCGCGGATCGCGTTCCTCGCGCTCGTCGCGACCGCCGCCGGGTTCCACCTCGGCGCCCCGGGCGCCGTCGATGCGGCCGTCCTCGTCCAGACGCTCCTCGGGACCGCCCTCGTCGGCGGCGGGGCGAGCGCCCTGAACCAGTGGCTCGAGCGCGCGACCGACGCCCGCATGGCGCGGACCGCCGGGCGCCCCCTCCCGACCGGGCGGCTCGTGCCCGGCGAGGCGCTGGCGTTCGGCATCGGGCTCGCGGTCGCGGGCGTGGCCCACCTCGCCGCCCACGTGAACCTCGTCGCCGCCGCCATCGCGCTCGCGACGCTCGCGTCGTACGTCCTCGTCTACACGCCGCTCAAGCGCAGGACGTCCCTCGCGACCGTCGTCGGCGCCGTCCCCGGCGCCCTCCCGCCCGTGATCGGCTGGGCGGCGGCCGCCGGCGAGGTGCAGGCGGGCGCCTGGGCGCTCTTCGCCATCGTCTTCCTCTGGCAGCTCCCGCACTTCCTCGCCATCGCCTGGATCTACCGCGACGACTACGCGGGCGCGGGCTTCCCGACGCTCCCGGCGATCGACTCCGACGGCTCGGTCGCGGCCCGCCAGATCGCGCTCGGCTGCCTGGCGCTCCTGCCCGCGAGCCTCGCGCCGACGCTCCTCGGCGTCGCCGGACCGCTCTACTTCCTCGGCGCCTTCGCGCTCGGGCTCGGCTTCCTCGGGCTCGGCCTGGCCCTCGCCCTCGCGCGCTCGCGGCCGCTCGCCCGCCGGCTGTTCGTCGGGTCGGTCCTGTACCTGCCCGCGCTCCTCGCCCTCATGACGCTGGACAAGCTGCCGTGAAGGGCCGGGGGCCGATCATCGGCTGGCTGGCGGTCGTCGGCGGCGCCATCGCCCTCGTCGCCTGGCTCTGGATCGACGCCGTGCGCGCCGGGCGGCACGAGCACGACCACCGCGACGATCCGCCCCTGCCGGCGCTCGCCTCGGTCCCCGGCTTCGCCCTCGAGGACCGGAGCGGGCGGACGATCGAGGCGGCGAGGGACCTGCGCGGGCGCGTCTTCGTCGCGGACTTCATCTTCACGAGCTGCGCGGGCACGTGCCCGCGGCTGACGGGCCGGATGCTCGAGCTCCAGCGCGCCCACGGGAAGCGCGATGACTTCCGCCTGGTCTCGATCACGGTCGACCCGGAGGTCGACACGGTCGAGCGGCTCGCCCGGTTCGCGAGCGACTACGGCGCGAGCCCCGACCGGTGGTTCTTCCTCCGCGGCGACAAGGCGGCCACGATCGGGCTCGCGCGCGAGGGCTTCCGGCTCGCCGCCGGGACGCCGAGCGCGGGCGCGTCCGAGGACACGATCCACAGCAACCGGCTCGTCCTCGTCGACCGGGGCCTCGCGATCCGCGGGTACTACGACGGGACGGACGACTCCGCCTTCGCGCGCCTCGTCCACGACCTCGAGCGCGTCCTCGCCGAGGGGGGCGCGAGGCCGTGACGCCGCTCGCCGCGATCCCCTACGCATCCCTCCCCGGGCTGAACGCGATCCTGAACGGGACGAGCGCCTGCCTGCTCGTCGTCGGGTTCGCCTTCATCCGGCGCGGGAACGTGGCGGCGCACCGGACGTTCATGGTCGCCGCCCTCGTCTGCTCGACGCTCTTCCTCGCGAGCTACCTCGTCTACCACGCGCACGCGGGCTCGGTGCGCTTCCAGGGGACGGGGACCGTGCGCACGGTCTACTTCGCCGTCCTCCTCTCGCACACCGTGCTCGCGGCGGCCGTCCCGTTCCTCGCCGCCGTGACGCTGATCCGGGCGGTCCGCGCCCGCTTCGACCGGCACGCGCGCATCGCCCGGGTGACGCTGCCGATCTGGCTTTACGTCTCCGTGACGGGCGTTATGATCTACGTCATGCTCTACCGGCTGTACCCCGCGGGAGGGGCGGCGCCGTGAGGCGGGCTCTCCTGCTCGTCCTCTTCCTCGGGCTCGCGCTCGGAGCGAGGACGGTGCTCGCCTGCCCCGGCTGCAAGGAGGCGGCGGCGGCCGTCGACCACACGAGCGGCGACGCCGGCGCGGGCTCGCTCTCCCGCATCTCGCAGGGCTTCAGCTACACGATCTACGCGATGATGGGCCTCCCCTTCGTCCTGACCGGGGCGGGCGCGTGGTGGATCTACGCCGCCCACCGTCGTGCCCTCCGCGCCGGAGCGAAGTCTGGAACAGCCGCCGATTCGCCGCCGGGCGAGTCGACGGCTCCGACGACCACGGTCCCGTAACTGGAGCGACGTCGCCTTGACCGCAACCGTCGAGTTCGCGCACCCGAAGACGCACCAGACCGAGGCCGAGCCGTCGATGGGCGTCGGCTGGAGCAAGCTCATGATGTGGCTGTTCCTGTGCTCGGACGCCATGTCGTTCGCCGGCCTCCTCGCCGCCTACGGCGCGCTCCGGACGCTGGCGCCTCACTGGCCGAACCCGGCCGAGCTCGGGATCGTCCCCCTCACCGCCGTCAACACGTTCATCCTCATCTGCTCGAGCGTCACGATGGTGAAGGGGCTCTCGGCGATCCGGCACGGCGACCGGAAGATGCTGAGGGTCTGGATCGGGGCGACGGCGCTCGGCGGGGCGATCTTCCTCGGCTTCCAGGCGAAGGAGTGGTCGGGGCTCATCCTCCACGAGGGCGTGGGCGTGAGCCGCGACCTCCCGGCGGTCAAGCTCGTGCCCAAGGCCGACCACTTAAGGGTGACCGACCCGGTGCAGAAGAAGGCCCTGGCCGCGATCGAGGACCTCGGTCGGGGCGGGACGTTCGAGCGCGTGATGGGCGGCGCGACCGTGAAGCTCGTCTCGATCCGCGCCCTCACCGAGAAGCTGCGCGCGGCGAAGGCCCTGCCGGCGGAGAGGCTCGAGGCGGCGGCCGGCGGGCTCGAGCGCGTCGAGACCGTGACCGCGCTCGGGAAGCTCGGCGTCGTCTCCGAGGCCGCCGCCCGCCGCTTCGAGATCGACGACACGCCGCTCCCGAAGGCCGACCGGCAGCGGGGGCTCGAGTACCTCGCGACCGCCGCCCTCGCGGCCGAGCTCGAGCAGGCGGGGGTGGTGAAGCAGGAGGCGATCCCGGCGCTCTTCGGGGCGACGTTCTTCATCCTCACGGGCTTCCACGGCTGCCACGTCTTCGGCGGCGTCGTCCTGCTCCTGATCACCCTTTTCCGCGCCAACCGCTTCACGCCCGAGCGCAGCGACGGCGTCGAGGTCGTCGGCCTCTACTGGCACTTCGTCGACCTCATCTGGATCCTCGTCTTCACCCTGATCTACCTGATTCCGGTCCCGCACCAGGCCCCGGGAGTCACGTCATGAGCACGACCACGACCGAGCACTCGCACCCGCCCGCGCCCGGCGCCTCCTCGGGACACGGCCAGGGGCACGCCCACCCCGAGCCGAACTACGTCGGCATCTGGGGCGCGCTGGCCATGCTGACGGCCTTCGAGATCGGGGTGACGTTCTTCAGCAACCGGCCCTTCGTGATCGCGTCGCTGATCGGCTTCGCGCTCGCGAAGGCGGCGCTCGTCGCGGCCTACTTCATGCACTTGAAGTTCGAGAAGTGGGTGCTGGTCGCGATCGTGCTCTCGCCGCTCATCCTCTCGGCGATCATGGGCCTCGCGCTCATGCCGGACGCGCTGACGCACACGCGGTCGAACTGAGGTGGGCCGGGGCGGGAACGACGCCGGCGAGACCGGGGACGACGACGCGGCGCGCGAGGCGGAGCGGGACCGTCAGGAGCTCCGGATCGTCTTCTTCACGATCGCGGTCATCGCGGGGTTCGCGCTCCTCGGCGTCCTCCTCCTCGGGATCGCCATCGCCCTCGACTGGCACTAGACTAGCTCGACGCCGCCCGGAGGGCGGGGCTAGTCGCCGTCGCCGCCCGTCGCCGGCGGCTTCACGCGCCCGAGGCCGATGTCCCGTCGGTAGTGCATCCCGTCGAACTGGATCTGCGCCACGGCCTCGTACGCCTTCGCCCGCGCCGCCTCCATCGTCTCCCCGAGCGCCGTCACCGCCAGCACCCGCCCCCCCGCCGTGAAGAAGCGGTCCTCGCCGCCGAACGACTCGCGGCGCGTCCCGGCGTGGAAGACGGTCACGTCCTCCCGGCCGCGCAGCTTCTCGAGACCGTGGATGGGCTGCCCCGTGCGGTACGTCCCCGGGTAGCCGGCCGACGCGAGGACGACGGTCACCGCCGGCCGCGGGTCCCACTCGGCCTCGGCGGTCGACAGGTTCGCCTCGATCGTCGAGAGGAGGAGCGGCACGATGTCGGACTTCAAGCGCGGCAGCAGGACCTCGGCCTCGGGGTCGCCCAGGCGGACGTTGAACTCGAGGACCTTGGGGCCGGTCGGCGTCAGCATGAGGCCGGCGTAGAGCACGCCCGAGTAGGGATGGTCCTCGCGCTTCATCGCGTGGACGACCGGGACCAGGACCTTCGCCTCGATCTTGCGCATGACGGGGTCGCGCGTGATCCCGAGGGGCGAGAACGCGCCCATGCCGCCCGTGTTGGGACCCCGGTCGCCGTCCTCGGCGCGCTTGTAGTCGCACGCGTCCTCGAGGACGAGGATCGCGTGCCCGTCCGTGAGCGCGTGGATCGAGACCTCCTCCCCGCGGAGGCACTCCTCGACGATCACGCGGCCGCCCGAGTCGCCGAACTCCTTCTCCACCATGAGCCGGTCGATGGCGCGCAGGGCCTCGTCGGGGGTCTGGCAGACGAAGACGCCCTTCCCCTGCGCCAGGCCGTCGGCCTTGACGACGAGCGGGTAGTAGGCCTGCCGGAGGTAGGCCTTGGCCTCGTCGCCCTGCGTGAAGACCTTGAACTCGGCGGTCGGGATCACGTGCTTCCGCATGAGGTTCTTGGCGAAGACCTTCGAGCTCTCGAGGCGGGCGGCGCGCGCGCGCGGGCCGAAGCAGCGGAGCCCGCCCTCCTCGAAGAGGTCCACGATCCCGGCGGCGAGCGGCGCCTCGGGCCCGACGACGGTCAGGTCCACGCGCTCCTGCTTGGCGAGCTTGTAGAGCTCGCGGAGGTCGGTCGCCCGGATGTCCACGTTCTCGGCGACGTCGCCCGTGCCGCCGTTTCCGGGCGCGCAGTAGACGCGGTCGACGAGCGGGCTCTGCCGGACCTTCCAGGCGAGCGCGTGCTCGCGCGCGCCGCTCCCGACGATCAGGACCTTCATGGTCGCTAGACCTCGATGGCCCCGCCCTCGTAGGCGAGGCGAGCCTTCAGGCGCGCGTTCTCGATGGCGAGCGCCACCTGGCGCGCGAGACCCTCGAAGAACGGCAGGTTCGACGCCTCGAGGCCGCCCGAGCGCGGCCCCGTGCGGCTGTCCGCGTAGAGGACGCCGAGCGGGCGGTCCTTCGTCGCGAGCGGCACGCACACGACCGTCCGCAGGTTGAGCTCGGCGACGCTGTGCGAGGGCGCGCCCGCGTCGCCCGCGGCCGGCCGCGCGCCGCCGCCGCCCTCCCCGTCGCCGCCGCCGTCGCCCTCGAAGGCGTCGACGAGGCAGACCGGCCGGCCGGCCGCGAGGACGCGCTCGGGGATCGTGCGGCTGAATCGCTCGGCCGGCGACAGCGCCCGCCCGCGGCGGTCGCGGGCGACGACCGTTCCGAGGCGCCGTCGCGGCCCCTCGGCGAGCATGAGCGCGCCGCGCTCGGCCCCCGTCGCCTCGACGAAACGGTCGACGGCGACGGTCAGCAGCTCGCCCAGGTCCCTGGCCGCGTTGACGGCCGCGATCGTCTCGAGGAGGGTCCGCACGCGGTCGTGGTCGCGGGCGAAGTCCCCCGTGAGGACGCCGGCGAGCCGGTCGCGGCGCTCGGCCGCCGGGCCGATCTCGGGCGTGTAGCCGCAGGCCTTGTCCTTGGTCGCCTTCGCCCGGAAGAGCGCCTGGTCGGCGCGGCGCAGGACCTCGTCCGGGTCGCGCCCCTGCTCGGGGGCGGCGGCGAAGCCGACGCTCACGGTCACGCGGAGCCGCGGCTCGGCGAAGCGCCGCGAGACGACGGCCGCGCGCACCTTCTCGGCGGCCTCGGCGGCGGCGGCCGCGCCGGCGCCCGGGAGCAGGACGGCGAACGTCTCGCCCCCGTAGCGGCAGCAGGCGGAGGGCGGCCGCACGGCCGAGCGGAGGACGGCCCCCATCTCGCGCAGGACCTGGTCGCCGGCGGCGTGTCCGTGGCGCTCGTTCACGAGCTTGAAGTCGTCCACGTCGAGGAGGAGGACGGCGAAGGGGACCCGCGGCCCCTCGCGGGCGCGTCCGGCGGCATCCTCGAGGAGCCGCCGGAAGTGAGGTCGCGCGAGGAGCGAGGTGAGCGGGTCGGCGGTCGCCCGGGCGAGCTCGCGGGCCGTCCGCAGGCTCGCGGCAGCCTGCTGCGCGAGCGCCCGCAGGGCGTCGAGCTCCGCCGCCCCGAGCCTCGTCCCCTCGACGGCGATCGAGCCGATGGCGTCGCGGCCGCGTCCGACCGGGACCGAGACGCCCCCCGGCAGGTCGTCGAGCGCGGCGCCGCGCCGGTCGCGCCCGACGCGGATCTCGGGCTCGCTCGCCGCCTCGCCGCGGAGGACGAGGAGCGCTCGATCGGCGGACGAGACCCGGAGGACGACATCGACGATGCCGCGGGCGACGTCCTCGACGGCGACGAGCGGCGCGGCGAGCCCGGCGACGTCGATGAGCCCCTGGACGAGGGCGCCCTTCAAGTCGCCGGCGCCGCGCGCGGGCTCGCCCGGGGCGGGCGGGGCCTCGGAGTCGGGGGCCGCCTTGGCGGAGCCGGCCGGGCCGGCGGCCGTCGGCCCGGGAGCGAGCGGCGGGGGCGAGGCCCGGCGGACGATCTCGTCGAGCGCCTCGATCAGCTCGAAGAGCCCGACCTCTCCCGCTTGCCCCACCGCTCGGCCTCCGGCTTCGTGCGAGGCGTCATTCTAACAGAGGCGATGCGGGCGAGCAACGGGAACGCCAGCCCGAGCGCGGCCGCGCCGACGCCCCAGGCGTAGAGGCGGTGGCCCGCGAGGGAGCCGGCGTCGACGAGGAAGATCGCGAGCAGGAGCGCGAGGACGAGGCGCTTCACCGCGTCGCGCGTCCCGAGGTGAACGGCGCGCATGCCGAGCAGGGCGACGAGGAACGCGGCCGGCGCGAGGGCCCAGGCGGCGGCCATCGGGTAGGGCATGAGCATGCCGCCGCCGAAGAGCAGGAAGAGGAGCCCGTAGACGGCGGCGCGGAGCTTCGGCGCGTCGTCGGGTCGCTCCTCGAGGGTCGAGATGAAGGTCACGCCGACGATGTAGGCGCCGAGCAGGGCGGCGGGCGGGAACTTCGCGCCGGCGGCGAACCCGGCGCCGAGCTGCACGTCGAGGTAGCGGCAAAGGCCCATGGCGAGCGCCCCCGGGATCGCGAGGCGCTTGAGGAGGCCGTCGTAGAGGAGGATGGCGACGGCCAGGGCGACCGCGATGAGCCCGTGCGGCGGGCCGGCGAGCGCGGCGAGGCCCATGCCCGCCGCCAGCAGGAGCGCGCCCTGGGCGAAGGCCGACTCGCGCGAGACGGCCCCCGAGGGGATGGGCCGCTCGGGGTGGAGGGCGCGGTCGCGCTCGGCGTCGAAGGCGTCGTTGAGCGTCATGCCGCCGCCGTAGAAGCAGAGCGCGGCGCCCGCGAGGAGGGCGAAGGGGCCCGCCTCGACCGGCCTCCCGTCGAGGGCTCGGACGCAGAGGTAGCCCGCCGAGACGTCCGCGACGGCGGTCGGCGCGAGCGGCAGGCGCAGCAACCGCAGGCGCGCGCGGACCGCGCTCAACGCCTTGTCCTCATTTGACAACCCCCCGAGGGCCCCCTATCATGCCCGCATGCCCGACCGACCCTACAAGCGCCGTATCAACCTCGTCAAGCGGGCGTTGCAGCTGAGCGTCGTCCTCTACATCTTCCTCACCACCCTGGCCGTCCTGTCGGTCCACTCCTGGCTCCTCGTCTGGTCTTACAGCCAGAAGGTGATCGACCTAGGGACGATCGACCGGAACCTCTTCGTCCAGATCGTCGTCGTGACGCTCCTCTCGACCCTGCTCATCGCGATGGCGCTCTCCTTCATCGTCGGGATCCTCTTCTCGCACCGGTTCGCGGGCCCGCTCTGGAAGATCGAGCAGGCGCTGAAGCAGGTCGCGAAGGGCGACATCTCGCTGCGCCTGTCGCTTCGCCGGGGCGACCTGCTCCACGACTTCTGCGATGTCTTCAACGACGCGCTCGCGGGCCTGCGCTCGATCGTGGCCGAGGAGCAGAAGGCCATCGCGGCCGCCGAGGCCGCCGTCGAGCGGCTGAAGGAGCGCATCCCCGCCCGCTCCCCCGGCGCCGAGGACGTGGACCTCCTCGCCCTGAAGGTGGCGACGCTCCGCGCGAAGCTGCTCGTCGACTCGGTGCCGCCGCCGGCCGCCGTCCCCGCTCACGCGGCGCCGACCTCGTAGTCCTACCCGTCGGGCGTCCGCGAGTTCCCGCCGCGCGAGGCTCGGCCTCAGTACTCGATCACGTCCTCGAGCCGCGACAGGCTCACGACCTCGGCCTTGCGCACGAGGACGGAGCGCCGGTTCTTCTTGACGCCGAACTTGCGCGCCTCGAGGACGTAGCGCTCCTTCGTCGTCTGGCTCTCGAGCATGTCGTGGACGTCGACGTCCTGGACCTCGTAGAAGTGCTCGTCGATGCGCGCCAGCCGGCCTATGTAGACGAGCGGGCCGCGGGTGTCGAGGACGACGTCCTGGCCGACGAGGCCGCTCTCGTCCCCCATCTCCGCCGCCCTTACCCCGGCTTCATGAGCCGGAAGATGTCGTTCTTCGTGACGAACACCATGAGGGCGAGGAGCAGGACGAGGCCGGCCCACTGGGCGTACCCCTGCACGGTCGGCGAGACGGGCGAGCCCTTGACCTTCTCGATCAGGAGGAACACGAGGTGCCCGCCGTCGAGGATCGGCACCGGGAGGATGTTGAGCACGGCGAGGTTGATCGAGAGGAGCGCGAGGAAGTAGATGAGGGTCCCGACGCCGTAACCCGCGAAGTGATACGCCGCCTGGCCGATCTGGACGGGGCCGCCGAGCGTCCTGGCCGAGATCCGGTCCTGGAAGAAGCCGGCGATCATGAGGAAGATCTGCTGCACGACGCCGATCGTGCGGTCGAACCCGAGGCGGATCGGCTCCCACACGCCGGGCGCGACGTGCGTGAACGTGGCCGGGCCGAACGCCGCCCCCACGTCCCCGTAGAACGCGCCGGGGACGACGACCGCGGCGAGGGCCGCCTCGTTCGCCCTCCCGTCCGGCGTTCGCCAGGAGAGCGCGACGCGCTCGTCGGCGGTCGCGTTCGCGATGCGGCGCAGCGCGAGCTGGTTGGCGATGCTCACGTCGTCGCCGGCGCCCTCCGGGCGCACCTTCTCGAGGCGGTCGCCGGGCTTGATGCCGGCGCCCTCGGCGGGCGAACCGGGCTCGACGCGGGCGACGATCGGGCTCCGGAACTCGATCCCGATCATGGGCCGCCCGCGCGACGGGTCGTGACGGGGCGTCAGCTCCTTCACGAGCTTCTCGCCCTTGCGCTCGACGGCGAGGCGGATCGGCCTTCCCGCCCCCGACGTGATCTTCTCGACCAGGGTGTCGATGTGCGCCGGCTGGGCCTCGACCTCGAGGATCTTGTCGCCCGGCACGAGCCCTGCCTCGGCCGCGGGCGAGTCGTCGAGGACGGCCTCGATCACGGGGGTGGGCGCGAGCTCGATCCCGAACGAGCGGACCGGCTTCGAGTCCGGCGCGAGCGCGATCGTCCGGCGCGGCGCATCGTCGCGCGCGACCACGAGGGCGAGCGGCTTCCCGGGGCTGGCCTCGACGATCTCCTGGAGGTTCGCGAGGCCCTTCAGGAGCCGGCCATCGACGGTCAGGATCCGGTCGCCCTTGCGCAGGCCCGCCTTCTCGGCCGCGGCGCCCGGCTCGACCTCGACGACCTCCTCGATGGGCTCGATGCCGAGGCGCTGGAACTCCTCGCCGAGGCCGCGCTTCGGCTCGATCGAGACGACCATCCGGGTGCCGTCGCGCTCGATCTCGAGCTCGAGCGGGCCGTCGGCAAAGGCGGCCGCGAGGCCTATGTCCTTGAAGTCGAGGACGGGCTTCCCGTCCACGGCCAGGATCCGGTCGCCGCGCCGGAGGGCGCCGTCGGCGGGGGCGCCCTCGACCACGGTCCCGACGACCGGCACGTGCATGAGGACGCCGATCTTGAAGGCGACGAAGAAGCCGACCACGGCGAAGATCGTGTTCATGATGACGCCGGCCGAGATCACGGCGGCGCGCTGGCCGACGGTCTTCGAGGTGTACTCGTCCTCGCCGCCCGCGCGCGGGTCGTCCGGGTTCTCGCCGGCCATCTTGACGTAGCCGCCGAGCGGGATCATCGAGACGCGGTAGTCCGTGTCGCCGCGGCGAAAGCCCAGGAGGCGCGGGCCGAAGCCGAGCGAGAAGGTCTCGACCCGGATCCCCACCCGCTTCGCCACCAGGAAGTGGCCGAGCTCGTGGACGAAGATGACGAGGCCGATCCCGACCGCGACCAGCAAGACCTGCCAGGCGAACTGAAGCGTGGGGCTGAGCGCGAGGAGCTCGAGCATTCGGGCCTCTTCAAGGCTTCCAGCGACCGCGCCCCGCCCATCCGGAACCGGCCCGGGCCGCGACGCGACGTTCCATTATACGGACGGCGCCCCCACGTGCAAAGACGCCACGAGCGGCCCCGGACGGAAGCGACCGGACGTCGGGCCCGCCCGCATGGCGCGGCCTCGGGCGACGTGCTACGATCGGGCCATGCGGCCGATCCTCTTCGAGGTGCCTTTCCTCGGCTGGCCGATCTACGCGTACCCGTTCTTCGCGATGGTCGGCTTCCTGGTCGCGATCCTGCTGGCCGCGCGCCACAGCGCGCGCGCGGGCTTCGACGCGAACCACGCGCTCGACCTCGGGCTCCTGGCGGTGGTCGCCGGGCTCCTCGGCGGCCGGGTCTTCTTCTACATCCAGTTCCACGACCGCTTCGCGGGCGAGCCGTGGTACGCCGTGTTCGAGATCTGGCGAGGCGGCATGGTGTACTACGGCGGCTTCATCGCGGCCACGGTCGTGCTCTTCATCGCCGCGCGCCGCCAGGGACTGCCGGTCCTGCGCTACTTCGACACGTTCGCCCCGATGGTGCCCATCGGCGTCTCGTTCGGGCGGATCGGCTGCTTCCTGAACGGCTGCTGCTGGGGCGACCCGACGCCCCTCGGCTTCCCGCTCGCGGTCCAGTTCCCGCGGCAGCCGGTGCCCGGCCGGGACGACATCGCGTCCCCGGCGTGGCTCGATCACGTGGACCACGCGGGGCTCTCGCCCACATCCGAGCTGTCGCTCCCGGTCCACCCGACGCAGCTTTACGAGTGGGCGGCGCTGCTCGCGATCGCGGGGCTCCTCATCCTCTTCTCGGCGCGGGCGACCCGGCGCCGGGACGGCCAGGTGGTCGCGCTCCTGCTCGTCCTCTACGGCGTGGCCCGCTTCGCGATCGAGCTGCTGCGGGGCGACCACCGGACCGGGACCTCGCTGCCGGCGCTCGTCCTGCGCCCCTTCCTCTCCGCCGACGCCATCGCCCGGGTCGAGGAGGCCACCCGGCTCACGGCATCGCAGAACGTGAGCGTGCTCCTCCTCCTCTGCGGCGCCGTCCTGTTCGTCGTCGCGCCACGGCGCGGCTCGCCGGCCATCGGAACCGCCGGTCAGAGCGCAAGCCCAACGCCCGTTTCGCCTTCGACCCCGGGAGAAAAAAATCGGGCCGGTCGGTATTGACAGACCCGGGGGCCCTTGTTAAATTTAGCGACGCCGCTGGGGCGGCAGGAAAGATTTTACGTCCTCGAGCCGAGTCCACGGGAACGAGCGTCACCCGCCCGCCCGCGCGTAACAAGGCCGAAAATTCAGGACGCCCTGTCCGACCGAACGCGGCCGGATCTTTGAAAATTTAACAGCCGGAGCGACGGAGACGCGGCAGAGCGCTCTCTACGGGGAGCGACTCTTTTTTTTCCACCCGACAATGAACCGCGGGCGGCCCACCAGGGGCGGCTTGCGGGGACGGGGGGCCCGCGTTTCTGAAGCTCCACGTGCACAGCGCGTGTGAACTCCAGGAACCGAGCCCCGAAAATTCCAATTGAAGGGTTTGATCCTGGCTCAGAACGAACGCTGGCGGCGTGGATTAGGCATGCAAGTCGAGCGAGAAACGGTTCGCAAGGACCGGAGTAAAGCGGCG